>Ga0307379_10001907_pt1 | contig 31679 bp, 19 predicted proteins | sample UN2MG_FD_202237 | JGI IMG/M metagenome (GOLD analysis project Ga0307379, IMG submission 202237) | Soil microbial communities from Risofladan, Vaasa, Finland - UN-2 | ecosystem: Environmental > Terrestrial > Soil > Coastal area > Acid sulfate soil | place: Finland: Risofladan, Vaasa | collected...
GGTAAAGAATCCGGCGGCAGATCAGCGGGATCAATGGTAACTTCCTGCCACCGCCTGTGGTTAAGGGTCAGCTCTCGCAGAAACAATCCATTGATGCTAAACATTATTTGAACAGGTTTTTCATCGATATCGGGATGCCCGGCACGCAGAGCAATCCTGAATGGCTTGCGAATGGGAAACTGCAGAAATGAAATCTTGCGTGACCAGCGGAACTCTTTTTTTCCGTCGCTCTCCCAGCTCCAGAAGCCGGTCGATTCCGCCGGAAGCTCATCAATCAAGTCGAGCTTGAATATGGCAATTCCGAGTCGGCGCGAGTCGCCGTTAGCCAGGTGATCGCTGGGAACAAACGGCGTATCGGTCTCAATTAGCAGCAGCCTTGGAATTGAGCCCTGCGGATCGACCGGCACTATCGTATGCTGCAACTCCCCTGATGCGGCTCTCAGCTCTTCAACTAGCCTCCCATCCCAGCTGAATCGCACTTTCGTGCTGTAATCCTCAACCGCCGAATCTCCTGCGAGCCATTCGATGTAGATAAAGCGCCTGTCAGGTGTGAGGGTTTTGACCGCCTTTGGTTCAGTCCAGCGGAAGCCCCCCTCGGTTTCAGCAGGATAGAAACCTGAATCGATCGGCCATCGCAATCGCTCCCACTGAGCCATGGGGGCAAGCTGGGCATTTGAAATCAAGCACATCGCGAGCATCATCACGACGGCTACCCATGCGACCCCAATCGCCACTGCTCCCGATGCTCCTTCACCCACATTGGATTTGGCCGGAGTGTTCAACCCGAGCGCGAGCATAAAGAGAGTCAGTGTGATCATCTCGAAATCGAAGGGTCCGAACAAAACCGCAACCAATGCCACGGTGAAGAGTGCCGGTTTCAGAAGGCCTTTCTCTTTCTTGTCAACGGAAACGGTATTTGCCGCCGGAGCAGCCTGCCTGAAAATAAGCAAAACCACCGCGAGTAAAAAAATGAACGACGCTGGGAAACCCGCTTCGGCAGCCAGGCGGCCGATTACACTAGGTCCTGATCCGTGAGGCACACCCGGTCTCGCAATCTCAACAGAATTATTGGACGCGTTTGCGAGATAAGTCCCAATCCCGACACCAGACAGTGGATAAGACAAAGCCAGGCTATCGACCGTCGGCCAATCAGCCACTCTCTGCATGATTACGGGGGCTGTGCCTTCGGTCGTCAAAAGCGATGCGGAGCCGATTCCCGCTGCGATAATGAAAATCAGCAACAGCACAACGCCGCGGCGCAGTAACCGCACCAAAACGCTGTTCGTATTCACTGACTTTGTCAGAAGTAACAGCGGACCGGCTAAGCAAAAAGCCAGAGTACTTAATAATATCCCGCCCAACACTGCCTCGGTGGTCTCGCCCCAAACACTGACCTGGATGTTTAGATAGCCTGCGCCGGCCAGTGGTTCGAGAGTGGAATAGCGCCATGCCGAGAATCCCGCGGAAATACATATCATCAAAGAGAACAGCAATAACAACTTGTCCGACAGATATATTTCCATTTTCTCTGAGCCGGTAATCAGAAATTTACAGCAGACTGCTGCTGCTCCGGAATAGACAGCGATAAGAATCAGGACTTGCGTAAACTGAGGCAGAAACAAAGTAGAGATCGAGACAAGCGCTATCAGTGCCGTGCCTAATGCCCCTGAAATCAGGCAGGCGGAAAAAACCAGCAGCAAAGTTGCAGACGAGAGAAATAACATCCACGGCTGGTCGAATCTGCTCCAGAACAGTGCAGCAAGGCCCGAAATAGACAGGAGCAAATAGAAACACAAGATAGCTTTTTTAGAAATGTCGCCGAATTTCATCCTACGGATAAACCCGGGGCGCTTGTTAGCTTCCTTCTGCCGAATCGGATTATATTGATTATCTTAATCCAATCTCACCGTCGCGCCATCCAGTTCAAGCGATTTCTGCGCCGCCTCGAGCATTGCGACAACCCGGGCACCGCTCACGCCGTCGTTGAATGGCTTTTGTCCCTTATCCACGCAATCGAGGAGATACTGGCATTCAAGGGCCAGAGCCTCCTCGCTGCCTATCTTTGGCGCGTGCATATCCCCCACCCGGTACTGGACGAGAATCTTGTATATCTCATTGGGATCCTCGTAGAACTCGACTCCCTTGTCGTAAACCTTGACCTTCTCGCTTGGTAGAACATCATCAAACACCAACATCCTCTTCGTCCCGCCGATAAGGATTTGCCTCACCTTTACCGGCGACATCCAATTGACGCTGATATGTGCCAGCGAGCCGTCGTCCATGAGAATGGAAAGATAGGCGATACTCTCATGCTCGAAAGGTGCCACCTTAGTACCGGTGCAGTTGATCTTCACAGGTTTTGATTTGAACAATCTGTCGATAATGGAGATATCGTGAGTGGCGAGATCCCAGACCACGTTGGAATCGTGCTGGAAGAGACCGAGATTGATCCTGTTTGAATCGAAATAAACCAGCTCGCCCAGGTGACCCTCATCGATCATCTCCTTGATCTTGATCAACGCCTGTGTGAAAAGAAAGGTATGATCCACCATTAGGATCAGCTTCTTTTTGTCGGCCAGCTCGACCAGTTCCTCGGCCTCTCGCAGAGAAGGAGCCATCGGCTTCTCTATAAGAACATGTTTGCCCGCTTGCAACGCCGCCTTGGCCAGCTTGTAATGCATGGCGAGCGGAGTGGCAATCGCAACCACGGTGACATCGTCATCCTTAAGCACCTCATCGAAGGACGTGTGACAGATCACCCCGGTGACCGACATCTGTATCTTGTCCAACCGCTCAGGTATCAGGTCGACACAATGAACCCAATCGACACTCTTTAATTGGTGAAAATTCCGAACCAGATTCGGTCCCCAATAACCGCAACCGACAACCGCAACATTGTGTAGCATTGTCATTTCCCTCTAATCCCGATATATATTATCCAAAAACACACTATAATCAGAATCATGGTAATGAACAACAGAATTACATCATCTATGCAGAATTTTTGCTGTAATATATTAACTTTTCCGGCAATACATTATGATCTCAGCAATCCGCTCCAGATCACTGCTCGTGAGAGCGGTGCCCGAAGGGAGGCAGAGGCCTCTCTCGAAGATCCTCTCGTCAACGCTGCCGCCGAACATCTTCGCCCCGGCAAACACGGGCTGCATGTGCATCGGCTTCCAGACAGGGCGCGATTCGATGTTTTCTTTTTCCAAGGCAAGCCTGACTTCTTCCCGATCGGCTCCGAATAAATCCGGATCAATCGTCAGACAAGTCAGCCAGCGGTTACACCTCCCGTAATCCGCTTCCGGCATAAATTCAATCCCGGGTAATCCGCCAAGGGTCTGCAGATAAAAGTCGAAGATTTGCCTTTTCTTCGCAACGCGTTGCTCTAGTACTTTTAGCTGCCCACGGCCGATCGCCGCAAGAACATTGCTAAGACGATAGTTATAGCCAATACGGGAATGCTGGTAATGGGGCGCGGGATCGCGTGCCTGCGTCGCCAGGAACCGTGCGGATTCGACAAGTTTTTCATCCTTGGAGACCAGCATGCCCCCACCGGAAGTTGTGATGATCTTGTTGCCGTTGAAAGAGAACGTTCCCAGCCTGGCGATTGTGCCGGTCACCCTGCTCTTGTATGTGGTCCCAAGCGATTCCGCCGCGTCCTCGATCAGGATCACACCGTGTCGTTCGCAAATCTCCAGTATCGGGTCGAGATCGGCACTCTGACCGTAGATGTGCACGGCGATCACCGCCTTCGGTGGTTTGCCCGATTTCGCACGGTCCTCTAGGGCCTGGACCAGCAGGGCCGTATCGATATTCCAGGTGGCGCGATCGCAGTCGACAAACACCGGTGTCGCGCCGGTGTAGACTATCGCATTGGCGGAAGCCGCAAAGGTGAAATCCGAACAGATAACCTCATCGCCGGGTCCAATCCCGAGAACCTCCAACGCCAGATGCAGCGCGGCGGTGCCGGAACTGAGAGCGATAGCATGCCCCGCGCCGACTGCTTCGCAGAATTCGAATTCGAATGCATCGACATCCGGTCCGACAGGGGCGATCCAATTGCTCGCGAACACATTTTCGACAAGCCTCAACTCCTCCCCGCTCATGTGCGGCGGAGAGAGATAAATTCGCTTGTTAGGAATTCCCATTACATTATTAATTTAAGCTGCGGCGGCTATTCACTTGTTTTCCGATGAGAAATTGGTCGTGCAGGCACTCCCACGACAGTCACTCCCTCCGCCACGTCTCCGATCACGACGGCTCCGGCTCCGATCACCGCATCGTCACCGATAAAAAGTGGCTTATCTTTTGTGCCATTTGTTATTACAGCTCCGGTGCCAATATAAACCCTTTTACCAGTAATCACCCAACCCGAAACATGTACCCCAGGAGCCAGGCTTGTAAAATCACCCAATTTGGCGTCATGGCCTATCGTGCAATCTAGATTTATCTGAACATACCTGTGAATCTCGACGTTCACAGCCAGAATACTTCCGGCACAGATCACTGCTCCCTCGCCGATCTCTATAAGCTTCGACCGCTCGACGCGAGGGTGAATTAAGGTTGTGGTTCCAAAACCTGCCGCAGCAGCCTTCAACATGATACTCTCACGTGTATGTGGACTCCCGACTCCACCCACAACACGCGCATCGGGAAAGCGATCCGTGGCTTCCTCTAAAGACACCACTGGATATCCGTTGAGTTCTTTTCCCTGGTTCTGCTTGTCATCATCAATGAAACATACAACTTTATATCCCCCCGAGACAGCAGAGATTTCTTCCACCAGCCAGGCCGTCTCGCGGGCAAAACCTCCGGCCCCATATATTGCTATTTCAATTGTCATTTCATGCCCCGGTAATTAAGGTGCTCACCGATTACTTCCCTTGAATCTCTCCAGTGAAGCCCTTCCTTCAGGTGTAACTCCCTCGCGCCTAATAATCTTGACCACTGTAAGCGTCAAGATTTTCAGGTCGAGCCACAGGCTCCGTTGATCGACGTACCAAGCGTCCAGTTTGAAGCGCTTTTCCCAGGTGGTGGCGTTGCGGCCGTTGATCTGCGCCCAACCAGTGATGCCGGGTTTGACCTCGTGCCGTCGGGCCTGCTCCGGAGAATAAAGTGGCAAATAATCAATTAGCAATGGCCGCGGCCCGACCAGGCTCATGTCCCCCTTGAGAACATTCCACAACTGCGGTAACTCATCCAGGCTCAAAGCGCGTAGTTTGCGACCAAGAGGAGTAAGCCTCTTCTCATGGTCTGATAATCCCCCGATGAGGTCTGGCTTGCCCGTCATTGTCCGGAACTTGTACAGCCTGAATAGCTTTCCATTCAGCCCTGCGCGCTCGTGAACAAAGAGTGTCGGCCTGCCCATGCGGATCAGGATCAGCAGCGCGACGATGAGCATAATCGGGGAGAGTATTATCATTGCCGCTGTCGAAATCACTATATCCAGCAATCTTTTGGTCGATCTGTAGATCATGGGAGTAATGACCGGCTGCATCAACGATTCAGACGTTTTTGTTCAAACTTACCCGATATAGGGTTTCCAGAGCTGTTTAATCTTACCAATAGAAGGTAACAAGATACAGGACGCCCACCGAAGACAGGAAAACAGCGGGATGTCTTATGGAGCAATTCCAGCTGGTCAAATCCATAGGTGAAAGGATTTCTCATTGTTTGCCTAATATCGGAAGCGCAATCCCCTTGGCTTGCAGCATGCTGGTATATGTTTGATACATTCCTTCCCAAATAGATTCTCTGCGAAATTCACACAGCACCCGCTCCCTGCCTTCCTTGCCATGGTCCCTTCGGAGTTCAATATCATTGAGGTAACGCTCGACCGCCCAAGCGAGTTGTCCGGAATCCTTCGCCGGCACTAGTGTGCCTGTCTTGCCATCCGACACAGCATCCACACACCCCGGTACCTGCGTTGCAATCACCGGCAATCCCATAGCGGACGCCTCCAACGGCGCGTTTGGGAAGCCTTCCCTGTATGAGGGTAAGACGAGCATGCTCATCAGCTTGTAGTACGGTGCCGTGTCGTCAACAAATCCGGTTATATGCACTTTGGGATCGGAACTTAGAAACTGCTTAATGTCCGACGGCAACGGATCCTGCGGCTCGAAATAACCAACTATGACAAGATGTAGTTTCGGAAATTTGTCTCTGAGTCTTCTCCAAGCCTCGGCCAGTTCCACCAAACCTTTATCACGGACGATTCTGCCTACGTAACCGATAACGGAATCTGAGCCGCCAATCCCAAACTCACTCCGGAGCCTCTGAACCTCGCTCTTTGCTATGCGATCAGGATTGAATCTTTCCATTGAATCGACGCCGTTGCTGCTGCCGCTGGCCAGCATTTTTATTTTCCCAGCTGGACACAGGTCCTCTCCGATCGCAATTTCACGTATCGAGTTGCTCACGCACAAAACCCGCTGGGCGAGCTTGCAGGCAATCCTCTCCGTCGCATTCAACATCCGGCGCTTGAACCCTGTTGCAGTCGTCATCGGAAGCCCCCTCATGTGATATATCCTTACCGGCACGCGCGCTAACCAAGCTGAGATCATGCCAAGCAGGCCAGCTTTGGGGGTGTGGGAATGCACAATATGAGGGCGAATTCTCTTAAGGAGGCGGTACAACCGCCACACCGCACCCAGATCGCGGAATGGAGTCACCCGCCTATGCATTCTGACTGAATGGAAAGATATCTGTTCCCTATCTATGACAAGCTGCTGCAAAGGGCCCGGGGATGAGATACCGACGACATCGAAACCTCGGGCTTTGAAAAATCCTATCTGCCCGCGGAGAAAGTGAAATGTGTCGGGAACGGTGGTGATATGAACCAGTCTGATTTTTTTATCCACAATCGTATCAGTGAAATAAATCCTATTTCCCCAGGTTGTTTACAAACCACGCCATCGCCTCCGCCAACCCCTGCTCCAGCGAATGGGACGGATGGTATCCTAGCAGCCGCTCGGCCTTTCCGACATCGGCTTCGGTATGGCGGATATCTCCACGCCTGAAATCGCTGTAGATAGGCTCGAATCCAGCAACTTCGGGTGCGTATCCTGCAACACCGTCGCGAATCGCAGAGTAGAGTTGATTCAGCGTGGTCCGGCGACCGTATCCGATATTGTACACTTGGTTCACAGCCCGCTCGTTGCCGGTAATCGCTGCGAGCAGATTGGCTTGAACGATATTCTCAACGTAGCAGAAATCGCGGCTGGTTTCGCCGTCGCCGAAAACAGTGCAGCGTTTCTTTTTCAACAGAAGGTCTATCCACTTCGGGATCACCGCCGCATAGGCGCCGCCGGGATTCTGGCGCGGACCGAAGACATTGAAGTATCTCAGGCCGATGTTCGCCAGACGATAATAATCCTGTGCGAAAACCTTCGCGTAGAGCTCTCCGGCCTGCTTCGTGACCGCGTATGGTGACAGCGGATCGCCAGTCCGCTCCTCCACCTTTGGCAGGGTTTCATCATTTCCGTAAACCGAGCTGGAAGACGCATAGACAAACCGCCTGACGCCTGATTCGCGAGAGGCCACCAGCATATTCAGAAAGCCGTCGAGATTCGCTCTGTTGGCATCTACAGGTTGCTCGAACGATCGCGGCACCGAGCCGATCGCCGCCTGGTGCAGAACGTATGCGACTCCGCGGCACACTTCCTTACATGAAGAAGGATCGGCAATGTCGCCCTCTTTGAACTTGAACCGTTCCCACGAAGACTCACCCACCGCAGCGCGCACGCTCTCAAGATTCTCGCGAAATCCGGTGGAGAAATTATCTATCCCCATTACAAGTTGCCCCGACTTGAGGAGGGCTTCCAGCAGATTCGAGCCGATGAAGCCGGCCACGCCGGTCACGAGCCATTCCCTCGGGTCGGACTTCAGTCTCTCTTTCAGCTCATCGTAAATCATCAGCACACCGTAAGAGCGGAAATGATATAGACTCGATATGTCCGCTCAGTTCACTCCCGCTATTGTTAATTCAACGTTGAGCCTCCAGCCACGATTGGAACATCAGCACATCCCAGAGATGATACTGCCAGTTCCGCCTGCCCGAAAGGTGCTCCCGCCACTTCCGCCGCACCGGTCCCGGATTGAGAAAGCCCTCATTGCGCAGTCGCCCCTCATCCAGCAGTTCCTCGGCCCAGCCACGCAGAGGGCCACGCAGCCATTCCACTAACGGGGTGCCGAAGCCGGCCTTCGGTCTATCGACCAGGCCCTCAGGGACACGGCGGTAGAGCAACTGCCTCAGTGGCCACTTGCCAACGCCGTTCCGAATTTTGAAGGCGAGCGGCAATCGCCAGGCGAATTCCACGACACGATGATCGAGATACGGAACGCGTATCTCAAGGCTGGCCGCCATGCTTGCCCGGTCCACCTTGGTCAGGATATCCTCCGGCAGGTAACCTACCAGGTCGAGGAACATCATCTTATGAGGAAATTCTCTGATATCCGGATGAGCTTCTCGATCCTTGACATAGACCATCGGCTCACTGCCGTTAAGCACCAGCCGGTCCGGTTGTTTCCAATGTGAGAGAAGGGAAAAATACATCTCTTCAGGTCCGCTGAGCGGCAGAATCTCTGCGAGCTTGTGCAGCTTGTCCCCGGGAGTGCGCAAAAAGCGGCCGGATGAACGGAACCGTCCGAAAGCGCTATATATCCGATCCCATGCACGAGGAGACAGCAGCCGAATACCTCCTGACAGCGCTCGACGCAGTACTCTGGGGAGCTTCCCCATTCGACGATTTATCCGCTCCACCCACAAGTGGCGGTTGTAACCGCCGAACAACTCGTCACCGCCGTCTCCCGACAAACAGACTGTAACGTGATCCCGCACCAGCCGTGAAACTATGTACGTAGGTATCTGAGACGCGTCAGAGAAGGGCTCATCATAGATTTCTGGTAGTCTTGGGATCACGGCAAGCGCGTCATCTGCCTCGACGTACAGCTCTGTGTGCTCGGTGCCGAGGTGATCAGCCACGGCCTTCGCATCGACTGCCTCGTTGTAGTCGGCCATGCCGAAACCAATGGTGAACGTCTTGATCCTATCGCCGGCTCCCGACTGCATCATTGCGGAAACCAGGGAGGAATCGATGCCACCTGAAAGCAGCGCTCCCAAGGGAACGTCGGAGATCATCCGCTTGCCAACCGAATCTTGCAGCAGGCTCTCGAGTTCCTCGAGCGCTTCTTCAACATCGCCGCCGAAGGGATGCTCCAGGCCTTCTTCCACTACCTTTGCTGGAGACCAGTATTGCCTGGGGCCGAGTTCTATGCCATCGGAGTCGACCGTAAGAATCGTGCCGGGAGGTTGCTTATGGATGCCTTTATAGATTGAAAACGGCGCTGGGACGTAATTGAAACGGAAGAACAGGGCCAGCGCATCCCGGTTAATCTCGCCGCCGAAATCAGGGTACCTGCGGATCGCCTTGAGCTCTGATGCGAAAACGAAGTCCTTTCCAACGCGACCGTAATACAGCGGTTTGATGCCGAGCCTGTCCCGTACCAGGTGGAGTTTTCTTTCCAAGCGGTCCCACAGGCCGAAGGCGAACATCCCGTTGAATCTGCTTATCGCCTGTTCGATTCCCCAGTGCTCCACAGCCTCGAGGATGACCTCGGTGTCCGATGAGCTCCGGAATTGCACCCCTCTGCTCTCCAACTCGCCTCGAAGCTCAAGGAAATTATAGACTTCACCATTGTAAACAATGACGAAGCGCCCTGATGATGAAAGCATTGGTTGCCGGCCCTGGCGCGAAAGGTCAATGATTGACAATCGCCGATGCCCCAGCGCAATGCCTGCTTCACGATCGACCCACTCCGCTGCGTCATCAGGCCCCCGGTGAGCCAGAGCACAGCTCATCGCACGGGCGATAGATTCCATCGCACCTGCGTCTCTTTTATTCGGTGCAAGAAAACCGGCGATTCCACACATCGTTCTATAGAAACCGAATTTCAACTAATATTTGAGTACACGTTTTTAACTACACGGAATATACTCTGTGCCGATATTAACCCAAGTCTCACTGCCTTTCTATTTTATTTTCCTTGCTGGCCGGGGCAATGCGGCAATATAATAGCCGTTGTTCATTATAGCCTAATACAAAGGGCACTTTCCGCGAAACATGGAAATGAATTGAGAAACTGGCAAAAAACATCGGTTCTGCTCACTTACGACCTGGTTATGGCTGGAGCGGCTTACGCTGCAGCCTTCCTCCTTCGCTTCAGCTTCGATCTCGCTCCCGGCTACTTCGATACATTGATATTCACGATTCCGCTTGTTGTCACGGTTCAAGTGGCCATTTTCGCGCTGTCGGGACTCTACCGGCGGATCTGGCGCTACGCGGGCATTCGCGACCTTTTCGCGATCATCAGAGCGGTCACTTTCGGCATCGCTGCCTCGGCAGGCGTTCTGTTTCTGATCAACCGTCTGGAGAACGTCCCCCGCTCGGTTTTCCTGATCGAGTGGTTTGTCCTGCTGATTCTTATTGGCGGGGGAAGAATCCTCTACCGCGCTTTGCGTGAGGGGCTTTTACTACCGACATCTTACGGCGCGCCGACACTAATCGTGGGTGCAGGCGCCGGCGGCACTCTCCTTCTGCGCTGGATCCAGGCCAATCCGCGGGGAGGAATCAAGGTAATAGGGCTCGTGGACGACGACCCTGCCAAGATGGGAATCAGGCTGATGGGCCACCGCATCCTTGGCAACATCGACCAATTGGCAGCTCTGTCCAACCGTTTGGGAATCGAGCGTATTCTGATCGCAATACCGTCAGGCAGCGGCAGGACCGTGCGCCGCATCCTCGAACAATGCGAGCAGACGGAAGCGCAGGTTCACACGATTCCTTCGCTTGGGGAAATGTTATCCGGCAGCTTCGAAGTCTTGGAATTGCGCCCAATCGAGTTGGAGGACCTCCTCGGCCGCACTCAGGTTGAGATTGACAGCAAGCCGATCTCAGAAATGATCGGCGGTAGAAGGGTGCTTGTAACCGGGGCTGGCGGCTCAATCGGTTCCGAGCTTTGCAGACAACTGGCCCATTTCGAGCCCGCCGAAGTGATCCTGGTAGATCAATCGGAATTCTTCCTCTATAAAATCGATCTTGAGCTTAAAGAGTCGTTTCCCGAGCTGATATTCTCTCCCGAACTCGCAGATATCACAGACTCACCCAGAATCATTTCGCTGGTACGTGACCAACGCCCCGATATAATCCTGCATGCCGCCGCCTACAAACACGTTCCGATACTCGAAGACAATAAACGCGAGGCCTTTCTGAACAATGTAGGCGGCACCCTGAAGATCGCGCAAGCGGCCATTGATAATGGTATCAGCAAGTTCGTCATGATTTCGACCGACAAGGCCGTTCACCCCGCCAGCATCCTCGGAGCGACCAAGTGTGCCGCAGAAATGATTTGCCGCGCCCTGCAGAGAGATCAGCAGGCTACGGAGTTCATAACTGTCCGCTTCGGCAACGTACTCGGCAGCACCGGCAGCGTCATCCCGCGCTTCGAAGAGCAGATCAAGCGCGGCGGTCCCGTCACCGTTACCCACCCCGATATAACTCGATATTTCATGTCGGTCAGCGAGGCCTCGAGATTGGTGTTGCTAGCGAGTGCAAACGGAAAAGCCGGCGAGATTTACGTCCTCGACATGGGTGAGCCGATAAATATCTGTGAACTGGCAAGAGCACTAATCAGAATCAATGGCAAGATTCCCGGACGAGATATAAAAATTGAATTCACCGGCCTGAGACCCGGAGAGAAGATGTCCGAGGAGCTATTCAGTAAGGAGGAGAAGACTCTGCCGACTAATCACGCCAAGATCTTCAGGGCTCAGTCGGACGAGCCTCCTGCCGACATAATTGACAGGGTGAATGAGCTGCTCTCCTTCGCTGAGGTCGGACAGTTGGAAATTGTCAAGGAACTGCGATTGTTGGTTCCTGACTTTATCCAGGGCCGAAACAATGAGCCCTCCGATTGAATTCGCTTCACCCTAGGAGAGAAGGTGTCCTTTTGAATTTGCACGTTAGTTCCTGACGATATTGTTAGAACATATCCGCAGGATGCTGAACGGTAAGCGCGATGCAAGAATTGTATTCTCAAGGTTTTCCAGGTTTGACAGCCAATCGGCCTTGCTGTAGCCTTCCCGCGTTAGCTATCTTCGCAGAACAAACAATTCTTAGAATACCTCATTGCCATGAAGATCCTGCTACGAAACCTTAAAAGCGGTGAGTTAAGCCTTCAGGATTCGCCAGTGCCGCAGCTCGAGAGGCAGGGCGTGATTGTTCGCAATCTTTTCTCGCTGATCAGCGCCGGAACCGAGCGTGCACAGGTTGAGATGGACCGCCGCAGCCTGATCGGCAAGGCCCGCGCCCGCCCCGATCTGGTGAGACAGGTGCTACAAAAGGTACGCTCCGATGGTTTGAAGAACACTTTCAGGGCGGTACAAAACAAGTTAACTACACCTACCCCTCTGGGTTATAGCAGCGCAGGAACCGTGCTCGAGGTTGGCGATATGGTCCCGGGAATCAGGGCCGGCGACATCGTTGCCTGCTCGGGTGGAGGCTACGCCAACCATGCGGAGGCAATATACGTCCCGCGCAACCTCGCTGCTCCCTTGCCGCCGGGTCTCGATCCAAAAGTGGCAGCGACCGCTGGCGTTGGGGCCATTGCTCTGCAGGGAGTCAGGCAGAGCGGCGCGCGCCTGGGCGAGCTGGTTGCGGTCATCGGCTTGGGCCTGATCGGCCAAATGACCTGCCAACTGTTAAGGGCCGCCGGGTGCAGGATTGTGGGAATCGACATCGATCCGCGCGCCCTTGAACATACAGCGAAACACATGCCCGGAGGAACCTACCTGGAATTCGACCGTGAGCAAGCCGTTGCCCGGATCTCAGATCTCACCGGCGGGCTAGGCGCCGATGCCTCGATCATCTGCGCGACGACAAAATCGCCCGAGCCGGTGGAGTTATCGGCCGAGATCACCCGGGAACAGGGCACTGTCAGCGCCGTCGGCCTGGTGAACCTGGACATCCCGCGTGAGGCATTCTACCGCAAAGAACTGAAGCTGGTGGTCAGCCGCAGCCTTGGTCCCGGCCGCTACGATCCGGCGTATGAAGAGCACGGCCTCGACTATCCCGCTGCATACGTTCGCTGGACCGAGGGGCGCAATATGGCCGCCTGGCTCCAGCTCGCATCTGACGGAGAAATTGAACCCGCCGCGCTGATCAGCCATACATACGACTTCGAAGATGCGGTTGAGGCCTACAACCTGATCACCGACGGCAAGGAATACTTCCTCGGCGTGCTGCTGCGTTATGACGCAGAGAAAGAACACCCCCGCGCACCAGTTGTTTTCACAACAGGCTCCAGCAAGCGGTCCGAGCGCACCCCTGCCATCGGAGCCGTTGGTGTGGGCACCTATGCATCGAAATTCCTTCTTCCGTATTTGAAAGGCGGGTGTTTGCGCGGCGTGGCCAGCGGCAGCGGCTTGAGCGCTGTTAATGCCGCGAAAAGATTCGGATTCGCCTTTGCTGCAGGTGATCCTCAGCAAGTCATCAGCGATGCCGAGACAGATGCAGTCATCATAGCCACAAGGCACAACCTGCACGGCGGATTAACCGTGGAGGCCTTGAAGGCCGGCAAGGCGGTATTCGTCGAGAAACCGCTGTGCCTGACCATCGAGGAGTTGCGGGCAATCGTCGATGCCCACGGTGACGAAGGTTTCCTGCACGTCGGCTTCAACCGCCGCTTCGCGCCTGCCGTGGAACTTGCACGGAAACACATCGAGGGAAGCGGACCGGCCGTGCTGCTGTGCCGCGTCAATGCCGGACTTCTACAGGGGCACTGGCTGCAAGATCCCCTAATCGGCGGCGGCAGGATCCTTGGCGAGGGCTGCCATTTTATCGATCTGCTTCGATTATTCGCGGGCTCGCCCATCGTTCGGGTTACCTCCTCAGCCCTTCGTACGAAGGGTAAGAGCGCCGTCGAGAGCGAGGATGTATCAATATCGCTTGAATTCGAGAGCGGTTCCGTCGGCACCGTCATATATACGGGTTCGGGCTCGAAGGCACTGCCAAAGGAGCGTTACGAACTGTTCGCGGGAGGCCGCAGTGCGGTTATTGAGGATTATCGAGTTGTGGAGCTGTACTCGGGAGGCAAAACACGAAATCGTCTCCGCGGCCGCGACACCGGCCAGGCCGGGCAGATGCGGCGCTTCGTGGAAGGGCTTAATACCGGCGAACCCCCTATCCCCTTCCGCCAGATAATCGAAACCACGCTCGCGACCTTCGCTGCGGTTGAATCGATCGCCCGCAATGCGCCGGTGACCATGGAAGAAATGTGGTCGCATTTGGAGGACGGCCGTTGAGGATCTGGATCGATCTGGCCAATTCCCCGCATGTCCTTTTTTTTATACCGATAATCGACGAGCTGCATCGCCTCGGCCACAAGGTCTCGATAAGCGCCCGTGATTTCGCTCAAACGCGCGGCCTGCTCGACCTCTACGGCATCGAACACGAACTTGTCGGCGTTCACGGCGGGCGCGGCAAGGGCCGCAAACTACTCAATATCTTCGGCCGGGCGTTGATGCTGCGTCGCTGGGTAAAAAAGATGGGTGGCTTCAATCTTGCGTTAAGCCACAACTCATATGCTCAAATAATTGCGGCCAGATTGTCGGGAATTCCTGCGGCGACTCTGATGGATTACGAGTTCCAGCCGGCAAACCACATAGCTTTCAGGCTTGCACGCCGCGTGATTGTCCCGTTCACTTTTAGCGAACGAGACCTGCGACGATACGGAGCCAAGCCCCGCAAGGTGCGCAAGTACGGCGGATTGAAGGAGGAAGTCTATTTGGCGGGATTTATCCCAGACCCCCATTTCATTTCTATACTAAAAAGTGTATTCGCAGAGGCGGCCGGTTATGACCCCCAGGAGCATCTGCTGTTCCTGACGCGTCCGCCCGCCACGATGAGCGCCTACCACGACTTTGAAAATCCGTTGTTCGTCGAGCTGCTCCGCGAACTTATGCGCCGCCCTGAGGTGAGGACCATCCTTCTACCGCGCACTGAAGCGCAACAGGAGGAACTCCAGGAGTTTGCCGGCGGAAGTATCGTGATTCCCGCAGAAACGCTTGAGGGTCGCAACGCCGTTTGGCATGCGGACGCCGTAATATCGGCCGGCGGGACAATGTGTCGCGAGGCTGCCGTTTTTGGCACGCCTTCATTTTCCATCTTCCGCGGCCGGATGGGCAGTGTGGACAAGCACCTGATATCCTGCGGCCGGATGTCGCACCTGGAAAGCGAAAAGGACTTCGGCAATCTTCCAAGACAAAAAACGACCGAGCGAAACGTGATTGGCGCGAAAGTGCGGAACGAGGTTCTGGAACTCTGTCTTTCGACTGTGGAAAAGATTTGATTTCCTATGCGTGAATGGGCTGAGATTTGCTTTGACCGCCTGCTGCGTTACATCCGCGAGCGAGCCTACGGCGGTTACGATCCTTTCGACGGCCTCAACAGCCGTATCCTGAAGCTGCTTCTGATCGACAGGGTTCGCCCCCTTGCCAGGATCGCTCAGCAGATCGTCAAGCGTAGCCCGTTCAACCTGCGGCCTCTGTTCCTCGTCCCGAAGAAACAGAATCCCAAGAGTCTCGCACTCTGCCTCTCCGCCCTTTGCCATCATCCTAACTCGGACAGCTACACGGCTGAAGCCGTCCGGCTCACTGACAAGCTGATCGCGACCCGTTCTCCCGGCTGGGATCCGCCTTGTTGGGGCTACAATTTCCGCTGGGAATCGCGACTCTTCTCCCTTCCGGCGTTTAGCCCCAATGCCATCTGCACTGTGTTCGCCGGGGAAGCCTTGCTCGACGCGTGGTTGGGTTTCGGGCTGGGAAAATGCCGAGAAATGGCTGAGGGAGCGGCGGAGTTTCTCATCACTCATCTAAATGTCACCGAACATGAGAGCGGACGCTGCTTCAGCTACACGACCATAGATCACTCGGCCACACACAACGTCAATTTGCTGGTCAGTGCTTTTCTCGCCCGTGCTGCCGAGGAGTTGGAAAGGCCGCAGTTGTTAGAGAATCTCCAGCTACATATAGACTTCACTCTCGCCCATCAGCGTCAAGACGGCTCATGGCCATACGGAGAGGATCCCGGTAACGAATGGGTCGATGGTATTCACCAGGGATTCAACCTTCTTGCGCTCGAATCGTTGAGGCGGTTTTCGTCCTCAAGGATCGACGACTTAGATCGAGCTTTAAAGTTGGGCTTCCGCTACTACCTCGAAAACCTATTCGGCGATGATTACCTGCCGAAATATTACGACCAGCGGACATACCCTCTGGATTCGCACACCTTTGCGGTCGCTCTGATAACTCTGGCCAGGTTGTCGCATCTTGATGACCGTGCGGAACAAGCGGCGGAGAAGGTATTAAACCACGGGCGAAATCTACTCTGGCTGGAGAGAAAAGGCCTGTTTGCCTATCGAAAACACCGCTATTACAGGATCCGCACGCCGTTCATGCGCTGGAGTCAATGCTGGATGCTGTACGCCCTCGCCGAATATCTGCACGGCCCGCAAACAGACCGCACCGACTTGAGTTTACCTGCCGTTCAATAGCGCGTCACAAACCAGTCATCCGGCAAGGCTATCAGTTCGTCAACGATTCGGTCCGCTGCGTGACCATCCCACAAGGGAGGAGGCTCTTTCGGCTCAAACCGGCCTTCGGTCACATCGATGATTGCCGCCTCCAGCCTGGTACCGTCTGTGCCGACAAGCCTGTTGCTACCCTGCGAGATTGTCACCGGTCTCTCTGTGTTCTCGCGCACAGTCAAACAAGGGATCCGCAGAAATGTGGTCTCTTCCTGAATCCCGCCGGAATCGGTTACGACAGCTGCCGCCTCGCTCACCAGCGCCTGAAATTCGAGATAGCCAAGCGGATCCGTCACCCATACGGCTCCCGCCGGCTTCAGTTTATCGAGGTCCTCCCCACCGATCCATCTGATCATCCGCTCCAGCCCGGCCTCAGCAATACGCTTCCTCGTTCTCGGATGCATAGGCATCAGAACCGGAATCCGCAGCGATGACCTCGACAAGGCACTCAGTAGTCTCTCCAAGCCGGCGGGATCGTCGACATTCGAAGGCCTGTGAAGAGTCGTGAGCACGAATGCAGTTGCAGGCAAATTCATTCTCGCCTTGACTTCACCAAGCCGTTTCCGGTTGTGGACGAGTGTATCGATCATGACGTTCCCTACAAGGCGAATCGAGTCGCGAGCAACGCCTTCGCTGAGCAGATTGTTCACTGCGTCGTCGCAGGTAGCGAAATGCAAGCTGGCCAACCGGTCGGCAACCATACGGTTTATTTCCTCCGGCATCAAGAGATCGAAACTCCGCAAGCCGGCCTCTACGTGCGCAACCGGGATACCCATGTATGAGCCCACCTGAGAGCACGACGTGACCGCGTTGACATCTCCCACAACAATCAACAAATTTGCCGGATTAATTCTCAATTCCTTTTCGAACGCCATCATTGTGTGGGCGATCATCGATGGATTGCTCATGTCGGCCACGCCTAGGTTGACCTCCGGTTCAGGTATCCCGAGTTGATCGAAAAATACTTTGGACATCGACTCATCGTAATGCTGACCGGTATGCACTAATCGGGCGCTAAAGTCCCCGAAACGTTTATTCAAGCGCTCGCGGTGAACCTCAAAAGCCCGCATGATCGGGGCAATCTTGATCAAATTCGGTCTGGTACCCACAACACATGAAACCCGCACCGAACCCTCCTTTAACTCCTACCAATGTAAGTAGCTTTAATCCTCCTTAACAAGAAGAGACTAACCTAACCGTGGCCCCGGCACAACAAATGTTGACGAGCAACTTGAGACAACGTGACATCTCTCACTGCTTTCCGCTACAATCATCGGGAATAATATGATATGCTGAATTTTCGTAAAAACAACTAACAAAGAGGCGTCAAAGCGAACAAACTAAACTTTTTGCGACATTAGGCCGTCGCCTAACCAAACCGCATCACAAGTTGCGATAACAACATATGTTGACCCTCAAATTAATCTATTTTGCGTTTGATGCCCTAATAATATACATATCGCTGGTTGTTTCAGGCTGGCTGAAATTCACCTCGGGAATTTTCCAGGTTTCACCCGAAGCGCTTCCTGCCGATTTGTTCATCATATTCATCATCATGACCTTCCTCTTCCTTCTCCTGTTCCGATTCCAGTATCTCTACAGGATTTCATTGATTGACGGCGGGCCGAATCACGCTCGGCGGGTTATTATCGCCGTCGTTGCCGGCCACGTCCTGATGGTCCTGATATTCTTCCTGATAAAAAACAGATTCATAACCGAAAGACTTTATCTTCTGCTCTCTTTTTGTCTGATGGCGTTACTGCTGTTGCTGTTTCGACTGCTCTTGTTGCCATTGCTCGTACGGTTACTACAAAGATCATCCATATTCGGTAAAAAAACTCTTCTAATCGGATCCGGAGGGAGAGCCCGGCAGCTATTCGAACATCTGCGGTCGATCGAAAGATGTTATTACAAAATTGCGGTTGTCTTATCCACGGATGGTGACTTCGCTTCCGAACTGGAGAGTAGCGATATCCCCCTATACCGAGGAATAAATCAATTCGAAACTGCAGTCCTTGAAAACGACATCAAAGAGATAATTGTCGCGCTCGAGCCTGAAGAGCCGATGACATTGGTGTCGGTGATCGACCGCGCGTTGGAGATCGGGATCCCTGTCAATGCCTATTCCGATACATTCGCAATAATCGCAAAGAAGACTATCGTCGACCAATTTCACGATCTGCCTTTGGCAAGATTCTGCAGGAAAAGGTCATGGGATCGCAGTCCGATAAATAGGGTGCTCAATTTCATTCTCTCCCTCTTGCTCTTGATTGTTCTCAGCCCTGCGATAATGGCGATCGCTTTACTGATAAAACTGACATCAAAGGGGCCCGTGTTCTACGTTGACACGAGAGTCGGGAGGGACGAAAAGCCCTTCAGAATGATCAAATTCAGATCGATGAAGACCGATCAGGCGGAATCCGTTCACAAGCACTATACCAAACAGTTCATCAATGGGGAGATAGCAACCGGCTCCTTTTACAAACTGCAACACGACAGCAGAATAACGACTATCGGGCACTTCATTCGCAGATACAGCCTCGATGAACTACCTCAACTGTTTAATGTGCTTCGAGGAAATATGAACCTTGTCGGGCCGCGCCCCAGTAAGATTTACGAATACGAACAGTATGACGAATGGCACAAGAAGAGATTCATGACGACGCCCGGCATGACAGGCCTCTGGCAAGTGAAAGCGCGTAGCGAAGTGCCTTTCAAAGATATGATCGCGCTCGACATCTATTATGCGTACACGACTCGCTTCTGGCTGGATTTCGATATTCTAATGAGAACTGCAAAAGCCATCATCATCGGTAGGGGCGCGGTATAGACTCCCCGGTTCTGCCCTGCTCGAAACTTCAATACTCTATCTCACTCATTGCAACGCCGAGAACCCTGTTGTCATCGGAAACTCCTGCCTCCGCCGGTATCCATGTCCTGCTCACGCGGAGGTGCAGGAACCCGGTATTGTGCCGTAGTGGTTCAGAGCGCCACATGAACGCCCCGCTCCATTCTTCCGGCTGATAAACTACTTCGTGCCACGCGTGGTCCTTCAGGATAATCCGCCGCTCAGCGGAGCCGTTGATATCGAGAGTGACGATCACCGGATTATCCGCAGCATCGGGGTGCGCTACTCTCACGTGGAATACAACGGGCCGCTTTGGCAAATCGAGCCGTCTGTAAGCCTCCTGCCTTGACCACTGGAATAGCCTTTCTCCGTCGCTTTCGTCATGCCAGAAGCCGTAAGAATGCAGGTATAACTCGTTCACTATCCCGATGTGTGCTATCGCCGGACCGAGCTTGCGGTGGTCCCCGTTGTGCAGGAATTCATCCGGCACAAACGGCGGATCTGAAACAATGACCAGTTTTTCATAGTTACCGTAGGGATCATTGATTTTCAGGAAAGTGTCCTTCGGTTTTGCATCTGTGAAATCGATACTGCCGAGATACTCGCCCCCCAGGTAGACGCTCGCTTTTTGTCGAAATCCCTTCGCCGATTCATCTCCCGCCCAGCACTTTAACTGAAGGAATCTGCCCTTGGCGCGAACCGTTCTCACCGCGATTTGTTCGGTCCACTGGTAAGGGGGATCTCCATCCTCCCTGATCCCGAATCCGGATTCGATGTGCCATCTGAGATCTCCCCAAAGTTTCGATGGATGCATTCCAACCGCCGTCCAGCAAGAAAACAAACCAATCAGCAATAAGATAACAGTCCATGCAATTCCTGCCTTCCAGCCTGTCATGATTCGTGTTCCCGCTTCCGAACCGGTCGCTCTGTGCCGTCTGCTTATAAGGCCAAAGGAAAGCATCAAGATGAACATGGATTCCGGCAGCGTTATGTGGGGTCCAAAAAAGAAGATCACTATCAAGGATGATAAGAATGCAGCAACCGCAAGCTCCCTGTTTCGGCCACCAATTGGTTTCTGCCTGACCCTTTGGCACTGCCCCCTGAAGATAATTACCAGAACGATTATCATCGATATGCAAGCCAGAAGGCCTAATTCGACAAACAAGTGCAGATAAAGGTTCATAGCGTTGTCGATGGTGCGGTAGTGGAAGCCATGGGCGCGAGCAAAATTCCCTACCTCACAGAAGAAGGTACCCGGCCCGACACCCGAAACAGGGTGCTCAGTGGCCATCCAGGCCGAAAAACGCCACATCATTATCCTGGAATTAGTCAGCTCGTCTATTCCCGTCCCCGATAAAAAGCTGTCGAAGGTATCGCTGAGGCGTTTCTGCAACGGCAGCTCAGGCAGATTGAGCGAACCGATAAGGAAGTAAACCGATCCGATGAACAAAATTACAACAACCGCAGAAACAACCGTATATTGGAAAATCTTTGTCGCCCTCATAGAACCGGCTTTGGCGATGGTTTGCACCACGACTACGGAAACGCAAAAAATCCCAACCAGAAAGAAAGCTGTCCTGCTTCCGGAGGCGAAAATGCAGAAAAGCAGAAAAACCAAAGTGAGCAGTGCTTGCACATTCTTGTACCAACACCGTGGCAGCCAAAGAGGCGAGGCTGCGATTGCAATGGCTGAAACCATTCCTAGAGAGTTGCCGTCGATCATCAGGCCCGTTGCCTGACCCGCACGGCTCCATTTCTCCGTGGTGAACAGCAAAGGCAGATAATTCAATTGGATAAAAGCAACCAGGGCATTCACGGCGGCTACAGGCAGCAGTAAACGTCGCAGATCGCGCAAGAAAAGTCTTTGCCTTCGGACTTGCTGAGCCGCCAGAAGAATACCTCCCCATGAGACGTAGATGATCGTCATCTGCAGGATGTTGGCTATTACCTGGTCAGAGCTGATACCCAATACGCTTACCGATTGATTGATATAGCGCACACCAGGAAGGATTTCGAATGTGGCATATCTCCAAAACGCAAATACCCCGGTAATTATCGCGATGAGTCCAATAATCAACATCCAACAGTTTATAGGGGCTATAACAGCAGCCGTCCTACTAAAGAAGTAACTTAGTGCGGTCCCGACGAGCGCTGCTGCAATGAAGCAGGTCGCCGCGTAATTCCAGGAGCCCGCAGCATCGACAGAAATCCAGGAGAACGTGGTGAGGGATAGAAACGTGCTGAGAAGCCCGGCACGACTTGAAGACAAGAAGGCGAATATGATTATCGCTGCGAATGCTGCGATCAACGCCCCTTGGATTAAATCGCAGTTAAACACGACGTTGAGCACAAGACCGACCAGACCTGCAACGGCATAGAATCCGAATAACAGGTTAGCTCGCCATTTACTTAATACGACCTGACTCATCGCTCTCGATTCTCAGCCGACCGACAAACTCCCGAACGCAGAACAACAGATTCTTTGTAATCCGGGCAATCCGCAAAAGGCACCAGATGAACCGCCTCGCACTCGTATGCCCCTTTTGCCCAGGGACTGGCTTCAAAGCCGATAAATTGATACCGCTTGCCGCTATTCTTGAGCGAATCGAGCACCGCCTGGGCGACACCGCTCCCGATTGATGTTATACCTATGGTATGCATTGCAGGCCTTGTTTATTGTATGGTTGAAGTAATTTCCAGGAATGGACTCCTCTCATTGGCACCCACCCAAATCTGATATTCTACGCCAGACTACTTTGCGGGAGCGCTGGACACACCCCCACCAGCCACTGATATTCTGGGTGAAACCCACTCCTTGCCATGTTAGAATCCCACTCGAATTGCACGCTTAGAGGTGCTGCTCACAACTTATCATAGCTGCGATTCTTTTCAAAGCCGGAGCCCGCGTAGCTCAGGTGGATAGAGCGAGGGATTCCTAATCCCTAGGCCGCAGGTTCGAGTCCTGCCGCGGGTACCATCTTACATCCATGATATATGCTGGTAATAGAGGATTGGTCCATAAAGAGCGTGACTCGCTTGCTGTTGACAATGATCTCCAGATTTTTTTAATTGGCAGGACCTCGGGTCCGGTGCCTGAGGAACTGTATTGGGATGTCCTCCCGATCCATGGATCTAACGCCGGATTCCCCGGGAAATTGATGACATATCACGGATTAACAGCTAGAATATCCCCGTCGTTACATATAAACTGTCATAGACAACCACCGTCGCTAAATCAGGTTGGGCACCTTTGGTCTTCAGCTCGGTCATCTTCCTTTTCCTGTTTTTGCCGGTAGTCAGCGGTTTGTACTACATATTGTCGTTCCCGAGCATTCTGAAATCGAAGCGCATTCCCCGCCTGTCCGCAAACCTCCTGCTGCTGATTGCCAGCCTGCTGTTCTATGCCTGGGGTGAGAGGCTCATCGTCCTGGTGATGCTGTTCTCTACAGCAGTGGATTACTTCTGTGGGTTAATCATTTCGGGAGCACCGCGCGGAGGGCCAATCGAGCCCTTGCTCGAAGACGAGCAGCGCTTACCACGCCAAAGAGCGGCGCTCATTTTTTCGATTATCACCAATCTGGCCCTGCTTGGATTTTTCAAATACTTCAACTTTTTCGCCGACAATTTCATCTCCGCAGCTGCTGCGCTCGGCCTGCCGGTGCCAGCATCGCTCTTCAGAGTGATTCTTCCCTTCGGAATCAGTTTCTATACCTTCCAATCGATGAGCTACACCATCGACGTCTACCGGGGCAAAACTGCAGCCACGCGCAGTTTCGTGGACTTCGCCTGCTTCGTGACAATGTTCCCCCAACTGATCGCAGGCCCGATCGTCCGCTACAAGGAGATTGCGGCCCAGCTTGTGGAACGCCATATCAATTTCGAAGATCTCGCTTATGGTGTCAGGCGCTTCGTCATCGGATCGGCCAAAAAGGTAATCATCGCCAATAACGTCGCCGCCGTCGCTGACCGGATATTCGCCATCCCATCCGTCGGGCTCACTCCCGCGGCTGCATGGCTGGGCGCCGTTAGCTTCACACTGCAGATCTATTTCGATTTCTCCGGATACTCCGACATGGCCATCGGGCTGGGCCGGATGTTCGGCTTCCGCCTTCCCGAGAATTTCAACTATCCTTACATATCGAGATCGTTCCGCGAGTACTGGACACGCTGGCATATCACGCTGGCCACCTGGTTTCGCGACTATCTTTATTTTCCCCTCGGCGGCAGCCGCGCGTCCCTGCCCCGAACCTATCTCAATCTCTTCGTCATCTTTTTCCTCTGCGGGCTGTGGCACGGGGCGAGCTGGACATTCGTGATCTGGGGTCTGGGCCACGGTGTCCTGATGTTTTCCGAGAGGCTTGGCTTCGGGAAAATCCTCGAAAGAACCTGGGCCCCGTTGAGCCATGCCTACTTCCTACTTTTTACGTTGTTCCTGAAAGTGCTTTTCCGTTCCGAATCGTTCGAGCAGGCCGCGGCCTTCCTTTCCGCAATGGTAGGCTTTTCTTCCGGAAATCCCTCCCTCTATCACATCGGTGTGTTTCTTAATCCGGAAATCGCTGCGTTGCTTCTCGTCGGGATTCTCTTCTCAACCCCGCTGGTTCCGGCGGCCAATAAGGTTATCACTGAGTATCTTGAGAGAATGCGGACTCGAACGGCGTTCGCTGCCCGCGCCGTCTATAGCCTGGCTGATTACATCATCATGATTTTCCTGCTGGTTTTCTCAGCCATGTGGCTGGCAGCCGGAACTTACGAACCGTTTATCTATTTCAGGTTCTGAAGCGATGAAAACAGGGCGCTCAATGAAGATCAAGAAAATTTATAACACCGCGCTCAGTCTCTCTTTTCTCGCCGCCATCTGGTTGCCTATGGCCGCTTCATTTTTCGGTTTTTCGGAAGGAGTACCGCTGGAGGAGAAGCGAGATCTGGCGCCGTTACCGGCTCTCCCGACCGACTTGAAGGCAATGGCAGATTTCCCCCCGAAATTCGAATCCTTCTTGAACGACAATTTCGGCATGCGCCGGGTTCTTGTGCGGTCGTTGAACAAGCTCAGAAGCGCGATCCCCGGAGTTGTGGTGGCCGGCAAGGTTCTGGTAGGCGAGAACGGATGGCTATATTACGCCGCAGAAAACAACTTGGAGGATTACCGCGGCCTCATACGCTTCAGCGAAGAACAATTGGCCAAAATGCGTGACAACCTCGAGGAGCGCCGTCGCTGGCTTGCCGCCTTCGGCTGCAGGTATTTGCTTATCATCTCTCCTACCAAATGGGAAATCTACCCGGAGAACATACCCGGCAATATCAACAGGGTCAGCGAATCATCCCAGCTGGATCAAATAACGGATTACCTCCGGGAGAACTCCGAGATCGATTTCATCAATCTAAAAAAGCCGCTGCTTGAAGGGAAGAAACACCGCCTTGTTTATTACAAAACCGACACCCACTGGAACCAGTACGGGGCTTTCATTGCCGTTCGTGAAACCCATAAAAAGCTATCCCAGTGGTATTCCGCCGTCAGTGTCGAATCAGAAGACCAATACCAAATCGAGAAGCGAACCAGCGTCAACGGCAACCTTGCCACCATGATGGCTTTAGTAGATATGGAGCACACCGTCTATACCCTGAGCAGGAAACAATCCCAACAAACTCTGATCGAAAGCTCACTCGACTGGATCAGGGTTCCCAACACGCTTTACTCGAAAGCAAATGACAACAGCAACTTACCGGCGGCGGTCTTCTTTCACGATTCATCGGGCGACAAACTTCGCGATTTCCTGCCCTACTCCTTCAGCCGTTGCCTCTTCGTTTGGCACGATGTCCCGGATCCTTTGATCATCGAAAGTACCCTTCCGGACATTGTGATCGAAGAAATCGGACAGCGGACTCTGGCAAAGCGCTTGGCTCATAATCCTGAGGGCATCTCCGGCTCCTTCTCGTCCATCTCTGCTAACAGCACCGAGATACATTACCCCCCGGGTGTGAAATCGATCAATTTCAGTGCGAAGGCGACAAAATCTTCAAGAGCCGAACAATTTATTCGACTCGAAGTGAACGGGAGGCAAGCCGAATCCTGGGGAATCAGCCCCCGGAAAAGAAATTTCAATGCAAACATCAATGCATTTACATCTGCCGATGTCACAACCATCTTGCGGTTTTCTTATGGTTACTTGCCCCGCCAAGCGACGAAGTTCAACGACCACGTTCTGCCATTCCATCTGAAAGTCGAGACCGGCGGCCGAAATCCGAACCATTGCATCGTCGGCATCAACGGATTGATGATGCCGAGAGAAAAAGGCTATAACGTCTATTTCCTTGATGCCTCGAAACCCGTATTTGCCGAGCACCGCAATTTCAACACGTCCTGGTCTATGGATGAGAGCAAGAAGCTCAATCGATTCCTCAGAACGACTGCAAGGCGCAGGGGTTACATGCTTCTGGTTTCCCGCTTCCTTGCCGGCCGAAAGCTGACCCATGGTGCTTTCAAACAAATGAACCGCCTGGGGCTGGAAGCGGATCTGCGTAATCACCCTTCATGGAATCACATTGCTCTGATAGACTTATCTATCGGCAAACCGATCGTTGAGAAATTCGGCCCCGGCAGGCAGACTCTGGAAATCGGCACGTTTAGCGACAAAGCCGGCTTTTTCATCAGCGACCTTAGAATCGAACCTAAGCCCTCTCCGCCGCCTGACTGATCTTGCCTCTGCGGTAAACATCCGCGCGGGCGGACGGAGATCGGTAGTCCCGGCCAGGAGGAGGGGGATGATGAAGCAATCTTGCGTTGCTGTCGCGGTATTGGTCCTGTTCAGCATATATCCGATAACTGCATACGCAGCACTCGAGGAGAATCCCAAACGTCCCAGTCTCGTCAGAGTATTTTCTCTGGATCATGCAGTTAAAGACACCAACGGAGACGGTCTGGCCGATGCCTTGAACGCTGTGATCGTCATTCCCGACGATCCATCCCCCTATCACGCCGCAGCAGCCGCCGAGCTGGCTGCGCGGCTCGGTTACCAGACTACAGCACTGTCTTTTCCGGTCGTAATAAACGAATCCCTGCTACCGGAAGTCGATAGGGAAATCGTTATCAGACTCGGCCTGCTCTCCGAGCTCGAATCCGACATCGGGTCCTGCGCCGATTCGATCGTCAAACAAATCAAGCCCGGCACGGGTGCGGTTATCGCTATCGGCAAAGAGGGACTAGCTTACGCGGTTGTGGGCGGCGACGGCCCCGGCCTGCATGAGGCAACCGCGCAATTCGCAGCCCGCTGGCCCAACGCCTGGGAGATCTGGGGGCAACAGACCTCGACCCGGCTTGACCAACTCGAGGAAGACGCAGTCAAGTTATTGATCGAGGGCGGCATTGCCGATGCTTCAGCGCGCCTGACATGCCTGCTTTATGAAATCCAGCCGGAAAGTGACAAGGATCCGGATGTCGCCAGCGAGGAAAAGCGCCGCTCGCTCGACAACATGCTTTTCGAACGCGGAGAGATAAAAGCCGCGGTCTTGCGGATCGAGCTGGAATCGCCTGCACTGGCCGAGAGGGCCAGCGAAGTCATTGAAGCTCTGCTGAGCGACCACATGCGCGGCAAGCGTGTCGAATTACTCAACTATCCCGGGATTAGGGAGGTCCTTGTCGAATTACACGGCGGCGATTCCGTACGCAGGATCTCCATCCCGCGGTTCAGCCACCCGGCCCGCATGCTGCGACGCCGTCCCGATCCCGCGGCTTCCCGTGGGCCGAAGGAAATCAAGGGCGAAGACATCGATCTGTCGAATCTGTTTTCACTTCAAGGCTTGTACGCGGACGGGATGAAGGACCGAATTCCCGACGGAATCGAGACCGTTATCGCTTTAGGTCCGAACGCCGGGATCGCTGATGTGGGTGAATTCGCCGCCCGCCTCAGCCTCGAATGCGCCGGCATGTCAATCCCCCTGGCAGCGGTAAACCCTCGTGTGGACCAACTAGTAGAGATCAAGCAGCCCGTTCTCATCGGCGAGGGAATCGGCACCGACCATTTGATTAAGCAGGGCAAGCTGCACCCGCCCGCGCTCGAGCCCGGCCAGGGATACATCTGCGTTGTCCCGCAAGCCTTCAACAAAAGCAACGCCATAGTCGTTCTCGGCGATCGCGCCGGCCTCGCTTCTGCGCTGAGCTACCTCGCCGAGAAGCACCCCGGCATCGCCGATCACGAGCCGAGCGATATGTCATTGATCGATATCAGAAAGCGATCGGAACTACTGCTCGGCCAGAAAAACGCCGCCGGCAGGCTCCTGGCCGCCGCAGGAGCCGTCGCTGCCGAGTTGCCCGAGCTGAAGCGGCGTAGCATCAGCAAACTCTCTGCGGAGATCGTGATCGATCGGGCTTTGAAAGGTTATGAAAAGACCATGGAGCAGTGGCTCGGAGAAAACCTGCCCAGCGTGAAAGTAAAGGTTGCCATCAACGGCCGCCGCGATCCCAAAACAGTGCTTGAGGAGGAGAAGCAGTTTGAGTACGAGGTGGACCGCTTCAAATCGCTGTTCGGGGAAAAAATCCTGCCGAATGTCGGGCCCGGCAGCCATGTCGACCTCGACATCAGGCTGAGCGAACCGAGGGAAGTGCTCACCGAATTGCGCACCTGGGTGGAGAAGCAACTCGAACAGAAGGGTGTCAGCGAAGAAAACCTCCGGGTCAGGACGTTCTGCGCCTACAAGCAGGGTTTCTACTGGCTGCGCGACAGCGTGATTCCGCGTTTGCGCGGTCAAGCGGTCGCTTCATTGTTAATCAAGTTCCATCCCGACGAGCCCGATTTCAATCAAATCTACAAATTCTACCCCGAGCGTACCCGCTGGCTTTCGGAACTGTATCCGATCGACGAAATTATCGCGAAGGAGCTGGGAATCGGCCTGGAGTCCATCGAATTCGAGATTGATGAAGACCTGGGCGAAACCTACTCGCTGGTCGCCCTCGATTCCGACGGCAACCGGATTCTCACAGAGAATTTCAGCCCGGCTACAACAAGCCGCCCCTACCTCGAGCAATTCCCCGACTGGGCGACAGTGGTTGCGCAGACGGGATGGATCAGGGCGATTGTCAACGACCAGACGCTGGTCGATGAGCGCATCGCGACAGACCCGGAGATGCTTTGGGATCACTATCAAAAGGAGATCCTCAAGAAAGCCTACGACCACGTGATGAACGAAACCGGCAAAAAGCCGACACTCGACAAGCAGCCGTTCTTCCACACGCTGCAGGTCGAGGCCTGGCTCAGCGAGCCGGACGAGCGCCTGGGTATCGATGAGGAATTGGTCTCCAGTATCGAGTCGCTGCACGAGGATATCTATTTCAACACACTCGACTTCTTCAACGGCATGATCCCCCGCGGCAAGGAAAAGCTGCCCGATGACGCTCGTTACACAACTCGCACCGGCGCTCCGGGATCTGTAATTCCTCTCATTCATCCGGCCGCGGCTGGCAGCGCTCCCAAGGCTAAGTTCACCTTCCTTGGCAACCACGCCAAGAAGAATGAGATCACGCTTACCTGGACTGATACCCAAGGCCGGGACGAGAAAAAATCTGTCGAGATCCCCAAGATCGAGCCCAAGGATGTAAAAGTCGGCGGCCTCATAACCGGCCAATCCGGTCTCGAGGCCCTGATCATCAGAGCCTCCCTGCCCAAACCCGAGGACATCGGTCTCCTGGCTGACGGCCTGAGTGCGATCGAGGAAGGCAGCGATCCAGTAGCCGCGCAATATCTTTTCGATCACCCCACACTAGAGCAGGTTCGCTTCGAGCTGAGATCGGGCGAGGCTCACAGCTCGCTGGTAATGGTAAGCCGGGGCAAAGAAAAATCAGCCGAGGCCGCCCGGCCGAAGCCCGCGCAAAGCGGACAACTGGTCCCGATGCACAAGATTCTCAGCCCCGACGATGCGGCCGAAATCGCTCTCAGCCTCGGCACCTACCCCGGCATCAATGCCTACCAGAGCGGCACCAGCTACCAGCAACGCCCGGTCTACTCCATCGAGCTGCTGTCGCCGACAGAGTCGACTCATGTCTCCCGGGCGAAAATGATCACCGCCAAGCCGACTATCCTGATTGTCGGCCGCCAGCATGCCAACGAGGTCAGCGCAACCAGCCACATCCTCCGTCTCGCCGAACTGCTGGCTACCGATGAGAGTTACGCCGAATACCGTAAACGGTTGAACATCATCCTGCACCCCGTGGAAAATCCCGATGGCGCCGCGCTTGTCGAAAAGCTCAACGAGATCAATCCGAATCACATGAATCACGCTGCGCGCTACACGGCTCTCGGTGTCGAGCTGGGCACCCAACACGACAAGCCTGACACGCTGCTGACCGAGGCGCTCGTCCGCCCCGCTCTCTGGGACCGCTGGCTGCCCGATGTTTTCCTCAACTGCCACGGTTACCCGACTCACGAATGGGTGCAACAGTTCGCCGGCTACAGCCCCTATCAGTTCCGCGATTACTGGATCCCGCGCGGTTGGTTCGTCTACGTCACACACCTCGACGACCCGCGTCATCCCGACCACCGCCGCGCCGGGCGCAGCGTGCTGAAGTACATCGACGAGGGAATGACGGCCGATCCGGAGATGGCGAAGCTCAACGAGCGGATCTACCAGCGCTACTGGCGTTGGGCCGGCCGTTGGCAACCGCACGTCATCAACTATGAGCTGCACGGCCGCACGATGATCTACTCGGAACGCCGCAGTTCCGCACCGCTCAAGCCGTCGGCCAGAACCGAAATAACCGTGATAAACGAGACTCCGGAACAGATGGACGAGACGCCGTCGGCCGACTGGATGGGCGTCGTCGTCTCCCAGGGTATCAGCTACCTGGAAGCCCACCTGAAAATGCTGGCGGAAGCGGAGAACGTGATCGAGGAGATCGAGGCGGAGAGCGAAGGCCGGGTGCAGAGAACCTTTTTCAGGAAACGCCCCCCGCGCACGCTAAAACAAGATTAACCGGATTCCGCTCTGACAAGCGAATCAGAGCGGTTCTTCGAGATGCTGCTGCTCGCCGCCTCTTGCCCGGCTGCCGTCTGACTGCCCGGCATCTAACGGGAACCATGCAACTTTTCCCGTCGGTTTTCGTTTCTTTAATTGGTAAAGATGTATACACTATACCTACTTATATCCCGATAACAAAGCGGAGGAATGCTATGAAATTCAGGACTGTAGTCACGGTTGTCCTGGTCCTCGCCCTGGCCGTTCCGATGGTGTCGGCGCAGACGGCGGACGACGTCATCAACAAGGCCGTCAAGGCGCTCGGCGGCAAGGATGCGCTCAAGGCGATCAGCACCATGAAGATGACGGGTAAAATCACCATGGTAGCGATGGGTATGGAGATTCCCATGGTCAGCTACCAGAAGCGCCCCAACAAGATGCGGATGGAGATGGAGATGCAGGGGATGGAAATGGTCCAGGCGACCGACGGCAGCGTCGCATGGATGATAATGGGCGGCGCCGCTCAGGAAATCCCCGGCGAGCAGGGTGCGATGATGCTGCGCCAGGCTGATTTTGACGGGCCTTATATCGACTACAAGGCCAAGGGCATCACGGTGGAGTTCATCGGCAAGGAGAACATCGACGGCGAAGAGCTGTACAACGTGAAGTTGACCTTCAAGGACGGTTATCCGATAAACCTGTATTTCGATGTCGCATCCGGCCTGCCGAGGATGTCCACGGCCACGGTAATGGGCATGGAGACTAAGACAGTTATGTCCGATTACCGCAAAGTGGGGCCAATTCTGGCTGCTTTCTCTATTGAACAGAATAATCCTCAGGGGCAGATGATCATCGAGATCGAGGAACTGGTTTTCAACGAGGATATCGACGACGCCCTCTTCACCATGCCCGAAGGCAGCTGAAGCGATTCCAGAGCTGAATAAAACGGCGTTGTGTCCGTAAAAGGCACAGCGCCGTGAGTTCTTTCTTCTCCCTGTTCTATTTCACTAGCACTCTCTTCAGTCTCTTGTTGTTTTCCGTATTGATTTCCATGAAGGATTCGCCGGCGCCGATCTCGGCTATCACATAGTGGACACCGGTCTTAAAACCGGTGGGAATCTTGGCCTTCAAGATTATCAGTTTCGATCCCCTACCTTTGATGCCGGGAACCACGCTTGTGCCAAACATGTGATCCTTATCTTTATTCAACGTCTTATTCCTGCTAAGGTAGAAACTCACT
>Ga0307379_10001908_pt1 | contig 31676 bp, 33 predicted proteins | sample UN2MG_FD_202237 | JGI IMG/M metagenome (GOLD analysis project Ga0307379, IMG submission 202237) | Soil microbial communities from Risofladan, Vaasa, Finland - UN-2 | ecosystem: Environmental > Terrestrial > Soil > Coastal area > Acid sulfate soil | place: Finland: Risofladan, Vaasa | collected...
CACGGGCCTCCTGGAGGAGGGGCCGGCGATGAACATCGTACGCCAGCACATCCCCCTGTCCAGCTTCGATGATGTCGTCAAGGCGCTCAAGGCCGCGAGTGAGGCTTTCAACGAGGTAGGGATAACAAGCGTCATCGACGCGGGGATAAACAATAGGGTAATGCGGGCGTACCAGAAGACGGTCGCCGACGGCGACCTCAAGGTGAGGGTAAACATGATGCTCGCCGGGAGTGCCGCGGGAGAGACCGCCGAGGAGAGCTACGAGCGCATAAGCAACTTCCCCATGACGACGGGGTACGGCGACGACCTCCTCAGGTTCCTGGGGCTGAAGCTGCTCATCGACGGCGGGGTGGGGGGCAGGACCGCCCTCCTCAGGGAGCCCTACGAGCACCAGCATAAGAACAAGGGCATCCTCACGATGCCCGTGGAGGATCTCCAGAAGAGGGTGGACGCCGGGAACCTAGCGGGGATGATGGTGGGGATCCACTGCGCCGGCGGGGGGGCCATGGACATCGTGCTCAACGCGTTCGAGGAGACCGACAAGAAGCGCCCCATCAAGGGCCGCAGGTTCGCGATAATCCACGCCTACCAGCCGACGGAGGAGAACTTCGAGACCTGCAAGCGCCTCGGGATCGTCGTCGCCTCCCAACCCAGCTTCCTCTACTACCTCGGCGACAGCTACCACGAGAACGTCGGGGATGAGAGGTCCAAGTGGCTGAAGCCCCACAGGGCCTGGATCGACCACGGCATCGTTGTAGGAGCGGGCACCGACTCGCCGGTGACACCGTACCCGCCGTTCCCCAGCCTCTGGGCGTCCATCGCTAGGAGGACCGAGGTCGCGGGCATACAGATGGGGACGGAGCAGAGGGTGACGAGGGAGGAGGCCATCAGGATGTACACAATCAACGGCGCATACCACACCTTCGAGGAGGATAGGAAGGGGAGCATCGAGCCCGGGAAGCTGGCGGACATGATCGTCGTCGACAGGGACGTGCTGACCTGCCCCGAGGACGACATCAGGGACACCGAAGTCCTCAGGACCATTCTGGGCGGGAAGACCGTCTACGAGGCCTGATCTCCACCCCTTTTTCCTTTTCATTCTTCATCGAGCACGGGAGCTTGCTCTAATAATGGTTCAGTTTCCCGTAGTCAACTCCTCGAGCCGTATCCTTGTCTGTGGGTATCATGAACTCGGCCAACTTTTCCTGAATGCCCGGGTTTCGCGTCGGCTAACCTTATCTTGACTCACTTCAACTCTACAATGATGTCAAGAAGGAACTCGCTGATCATCTTCCTCGTCCTCTGCTGTTCGATGGCGATGGGCCTCTACTACGCACGGTTGTACAACACCGACAACGATCGCCTGAGGGTCACAAAGGTCTCCATTCCTGCGGGAAATCACGATCTGAGCGCCATACTCTACATCCCCCCAACAGCTCACTCCAACAACCCGGTGCCGGCGGTCCTCGTCACCCACGGGATCAGCAACGCCAAGGAGACTTCGAGCTGCATCGCCCTCGAGGTCAGCAGACTGGGATTCGTCTCCCTGGCGCTGGACCTCACGGGTCACGGCGGTTCGGGGGGAGATCTCGGCGCTGACGACCCCACCTTCGGTGTCTCCACCGCCCTGGAGTACCTGGCCGGCCTCGACTACGTCGACTCGAGGCTCCTCGGGCTCGTGGGTCACAGCCTGGGAGCTGGGGCGGTCAGGGGAGCGGCGGACAGATTTGGCGTCACGGCGGTGGCGTTCCTCGGCGGCGGCGTGGGGGGGGTGAGCGAGTCGGGGGAGGACGGGGCGCTGAGCCCCACCTTCCCGCCCAACTTACTCGTGGCGGTGGGGAGCCACGATGTGCTGTTTGACATTGAGAAGCTGGAGACGACCCTGATGCCCGTCTTCGACACATCTGCCCCCGTGGTGCCGGGGGATCTCTACGGCAACATCTCGTCGGGAACGTTGAGGAAGCTCGTCGTCTCCCCAACAATTCATCTCCTCGAGCCTGTTGACCCCGCGATCGTAGGCGAGGTGACCTGGTGGATGATGCGGCAGCTCACGCCCTGGAGGAGCCGATCTCCAGACGCCCCGATCTACCTCCTTCGGGAGGGGGCGAACCTCGTCGCCATCACCGCTTTCGCCGGTCTGGTCGTCTCCGTAGCGTCGCTCATGAAGAACTATGTGGGCCCTACTCGGGGGATTAGGCGTCAAGTACGAATCTCAAAGGGTCGAATCATGCTCTGGATCTTCCTGGGGCTGGTCCTCTTCGCGCCCGTGATGGGGGCTGGTGCCCTCCTCCCCTTCCCACCTCTGATCTTCGGTTCGTCCATGGCTTGGTGGCTCCTCGTGACTGGCCTTGTAGGAGCCCTCGTCATGAGATACCCGGCAAGGAGGGTAGCCGCGTCGGGGCGAATGCTGCTCCAGGAGCTGAGGGGATCCCTGAGAACGGAGGACGTGTTCGCCGCTGCCCTTATGTTCCTGATCTTCTATGCGGTCGCTTGGATGGCGGAAGGATACACCGGGCTCGGCCTGATGTTCATCGTCCCGGTGTTCAGGCCGCTGACACTGAGGCGCCTCGCCGTGTTCCCCCTCTACGTCCCGTTCACGCTTGTCTACTTCCTCGTCGAGGGTCTGTACATGCACAGATACAGAGCCGAGGAGGGGAGATGGTGGTTGGACCTCCTCGGGGTTGTACTGTTGAGGGTCTCGCCATACGCGGTCGTACTATTCCTCCAGTACGGGGGGATGTACCTGCTCGACGTCCGACTGCTGGGGGGCTTCGTCGGCTTCTTTGTCGAGTTTCTCTGGGCGGTCGTCCCCATCTTCGCCCTGACCATCGTCTGGTCGTGGTGGCTCCATAGGGTCACCGGGAGGATCTGGATGGGCGCAGTCTTCAACTCCCTCGTCGTCGCGTGGGTGTCCGTCGGATTGTTCCCCTTCGGCTCGTTCATGTGATGGGGGATACCCCTGAGAAAGCGATGGGATATCACGAGTTTGGAGTCTTTAACGCGGGGTCAGAAACCGATCTCTTTGCTTATCGACTGCATCGCCTTGATGCCGAGGCTGAGGAACTCGCTGAGATCCAGGCCGAGCTCCTCGCAGCGCATGATGTTCTCCCTGCTCACGGCCCGGGCGAAGGACTTGTCCTTCATCCGCCTCCTGACGCTGCTCGCCTTCATCCCTTCGAGCTTCGTCGGCCTCACGAGGGCGCCCGCCACGATCAATCCGGAGAGGGCGTCGGCGGCGAAGAGGCTGACCCCCAGCCTCCCCTCGGCCTTGTGGCCGGTCAGCTCGTTGTGGCCCCTGATCGCCTCGAGCCCCTCCGCGGAGACTAGGTCTTTGACCATCTCCGCCGAGACGAGACCGTGCCTGCTGAAGTCGTCGGCGGTCTCCTCGTAGTCGATGTCGTGGAGCATGCCAACAGCCTCCCAGAGCTGGACGTCCTCCCCGAAGCGCTCGGCGAGGCCCCTCATGATGGCCGATACGGCGTTCATGTGGTTGACCAGGTTCCTGTTCTTCACGTTCTTCTTGACGAGGTCCAGAGCTTCATCGCGAGTGAGCATATCTATCAACTCCCCGATTCTGATGTTTAAGGATTTAGGGGTGGCAGCGCCGGAGCTCTGCCCATGAGAACGACCTTATTAGATGATGTGGGGCCAGAGTAGCCAGGCCAGGAGGATCGTGATGATCGCTCCCGAGAGGTCGAGGAGGACCCCAGCCTTGATCATCTCTTTGATCTCGACCTTCCCGGTGCTGTAGGCTATCGCGTTGGGCGGAGTCCCGACGGGGAGCATGAAGTCAAGGCTCGTAGATATTCCGACCGCAACCGCCAGGATGACGGGGTTCACCCCCGTTGTGCTGCCTAAGCCGATGGCAATGGGCAGGAAGACCCCCGCACTCGCCGTGTTGCTCGCTACAATGCTGATCCCGAGGCCAAAGACCGTGACGAGGGCGATGATGAGGACGCCGGATCGGCCTCCCGTGAGCATGACGAGGTACTCGCTTATCCTGACGACCAGCCCGGAAACCCCAAGGGCGGAGCCGAGGCTGAGCCCCCCTCCTATGAGCAGCAGCGTGTTCCATTTCGCCTGGGCGACATCCCTCTCGTGTATCAACCCTAGCACTAGAACCGCCACGCCGATAATAGCCGCGACGGCGCTCGACGAGATTCCGTGCCCCTCCCAGCCTATCGCGAGGGCGATCGGCTCAGGGAGCTTACTGGTAAGCCAGAGCAGGATCGAGAGGGCGAACACTGTCAGAGTCAGCTTCTGCTTGTTGTCGAGGGGTCCTATCTCGAGTTCGAGGTTCGGTATCTCCTTGACGTCCGTCGGGAAGATCGCGAAGAGGACCACCCAGGTCACGAGGATCATCACCAGCGTGATGGGCAGGCCGTAGGCCATCCACTCAAGGAATGTGATCTCGTAACCGATCATCTCCTTGAGGAAGCCGGCGGCCATCGCGCAGGTCGTCGTCCCAACGAGGGTCGAGAGGCCCCCTGCGGTCGCCGAGTAGGCGATGCCAAGGATCATGATCTTGGAAAAGTTGCCCTTAGAGTCCTTGATCTGATTGGTGAGGCGGATCGCCATAGTCACCATGAGGGCCGTGGACGCCGTGTTGCTTATCCACATGGAGAGGAACCCTGTGGTCATCATGAAGACTAGGACGACGATCCGGGCGTCGGCCTTCAGCTTGCTAATTATCTGGTAAGCGAAGTACTGATCGAGGCCCTGCTTGTCCACGGAGATCGCCAGAAGGAATCCGCCGAGGAGGAGCATGACGACAGGATCGAAGAAGGGGCTCAATGCATCCTTAAAGCTCTGGACCCCAAGCAGGGACTGCAGCAGGGGTATCATTATGGAGGTCGCCACGAGGGGTATCGCCTCCGTCGTCCAGAGGGAGGCGCCGACTATGAGGACGACGAGGGCTCCCTGCTCCTCAGGGGTAATGACGCCCGAGCTCCAGTTGTAAGCGACGATGGAGATGACAGCTACGAGCACCACAATGACTGCCTTTCTGTTCTCCAATATGATCTCTAGTCAAGGAGTAATAACAGATATAAATCTACACACTGCCCTAAATTGAAATTTTTCATACTGGCAGCATGCTCTCAGAGGCCGTTCCTGAGGTACATGATGCTCTCAGCGAAAGAACCTTGCCCGTTCTGCGCGAGGGGCTTACCAAGCTCTGTTGAGAGGGTCTCGACGATGAGGTCCTCGATTATCAGGTGGCCTGAGCCCAGTATCTTCTCCAGGATGTCCCGGAAATCCTGGGCTCTGTCGGGTAGGTCCTCCATCCTGAGCGAGTGGGAGCTCTCCATCGTCCCGAGGATTACTTTCGTTGACTTTTCACCGAAGATGTCTATGAGTATATCCTGGATCGTGCTCTGCATCAGGCTGTTGAAGGGGGATTTGGGTGCTGCGTCGGTCTTCATCTCGGCTCTCATCTCTAGGGTTGCTTCGGGTGCCATCAGTTCTACATAACCTTGCTCTTGTTAATCATGCTGAGCTCTCGAGCCTTCGCCTCGATGTACTCCTCGACTTTCTTCTCGCCGTACTCGGCCTCGTCGCGATGGGACTCCAGTAGCTCTTCCACCTTCCGGAAGAGGTCCTCCATCCTGACGGGCTTCAGGACGTACATGTCCGCCCCCTGGTTCACCGCCTTTATCGCGTTCTGGAGCGTGGGGAAGCCGGTCACTATCATCCTCTTCATCGTCGGCGCGACCTTGGCGAGTACCTTGAGCAGCTCCGTCCCCTCGATATCGGGGAGCTTTATATCTATCAATGCGAGTTGGTAGGGCCTCTCACCGGCCTTCCTGATGGCCTCTTCACCGTTGGACGCGGTCTCCACCGTGTAGCCCCTACTCTCTAGGTTCATCCTGAAGACTGTCCTGATGTTCTCATCGTCGTCGATGACCAATATCCGGGGGTTTGATGGCATTTCATCTCTCCATGGCTACGTGAAGCCTTTCATGTTATCTTTGAGAGACCATTAAAGGCATTATGAATCGCTCATATCGATCATCTCTTAATCAAAAGGCAAGAAAACATTAAATGATAAAATAGGGAAATGGAGTTAAATTTGGGAGTAAAATTGGGGATCACTCGTTATAATATAGGATCTTTCCGCCGACGATGGTCATCTTGACCTCTACGTCCTTGATCTCGGTGGAAGGGATCTCGGTGAGGTCCTGCTCCAAAATTGCCAAGTCGGCGATTTTGCCCACCTCCACGCTACCCTTGAGGTCCTCCTCGAAGGATGAGTAGGCGGCGTCGAGGGTGAACCCCTTCACCGCCTCCTCGAGGGTGATCCTGCTCTCCCTGACGGGGTGGTTGACCGCGGACCAGATGCCGTAAAGGGGGTGGAAGGGCATCCCATCGGAGCCGAAGGGGACCCTGACGCCCTCGTCCAGTAGAGCCCTATAGGGGTTGTTCTGCTTCAGCCGCCTCTTGCCAATGCGCGCCTCGTACAGCCCGTCCGGGCCGCTCCACTCACCGACGAAGTTGGGCTGCATCGAGGCGATTATCCCGAGCTGCCTCATGCGCTCTATCTGCTGGGATGAGAGGAGCTCACAGTGCTCTATGCGGTGGCGGTGGTCCTTCCTCGGGGACTCACGGATGGCCTCCTCGATGGCGTTTATCACGACCTCGATGGCGTAGTCGCCTATGGCGTGGACCGCCACCTGACTGCCCTGGCTGTGCACACGCTTCACCCGCGCCCTGAGTTCCTCCTCGGGCATCATGAGGAGCCCCCTCGTCGAGGGGTCGTCCTCGTAGGGCTCGAATAGGTAGGCCGTCCTTGCCCCCATGGAGCCGTCGATGAGCAGCTTCGCCGAACCCAGCTTGATCATGTTTCCGCCGAAGCCCGTACGGAGCCCCAGGGATTCCATCGGCTCGGATAGGCTTGAGTTCCACATCAGGTACGCCCTCACCTTGAGGTACCCCCTCTCGAGGGCCGTCTGGTAGGCCCTGATTCCCTCGCCTCTGAGGCCGGCGTCGTGGACCCCGGTGCAGCCAAGGCTCAGAGCGCGATCGCACGCCCTCCGGAGGCCCTCCAACCTCGTCTCGTCGCTCGTGGGGGGCACGTGCACCCAGATCAGGTGGCCGGCGTCCCTGAGGACACCGGTGGGCTCCCCCTCAGGGGTCTTGTCCACCTGGCCTCCCGGGGGGTTCGGCGTCTCCTTAGTGATTCCCGCTATCTCGAGGGCCCTGGTGTTCAATGTAACCATGTGGCCACAGACCCGTGTCAGTATCACCGGGTTGTCGGGTGAGATGGGGTCGACGTCGTACTTGGAGATGAACCTTCGGTCTTCCCACTTGCTGTCGTCCCATCCCCTGCCCCGGATCCATTCACCCTTCTTGCTCTCATCGATCTTCCGCTTCACGAGGCCCAAGGCCTCCGCTATAGTCTTTGTCTTGCTGAGGTCGACACTCTGGATCATCCGTACTCCCATGGAGAGGAAGTGCATGTGGGCGTCGATGAGGCCGGGGAGGACTGTCCTCCCCGTCGCGTCGATAAGTTCCGCCCCTTCTGGTATCTTGACCTCCCCGCGCTTGCCGACGGCAACGATCCATTCGTCATCGATCACTATCGCTGAGTCTCTGACCGGGGGTCCCCCCGTTCCGTCTATCAGGGTTCCGCCCAGTATCACTCGGGGACATGGCTCCAAAGTCATCCAGGTTCACCTCACGATTACCTAGACACTTAGTTATAAATATTTCACCAGAAAATAATGAAATCGTAATTGTAGAACGAAAAATATTTGTTATTTTTTGGTAAACGATGATAAACGGAGTTCTATTATGGATACCACAGTCTAGAAGTTGGAGATCTCGTTTATCTTGGATTTTATCTCCAAGGCCCTCGAGGCGAATATCCGCTTGAACTCGTCCATCTCGCTCTCGCTTATCTCCTGCCTCGCTCTGGCCTTGACGTCCACGAGGGCGGTGATCACGTTGGTCCAGATGGAGCCGAAGAGTGCGCTCTCCACGGAGCTGATGACCCCCTGCTCCTGATAGTATTTGAAGATCTGGTACTTGCCCATCAAGCTCTCCTCGTCAAGCGTGATGTCGATGATCTTCTCGACGCTTCCCCTCAGAGCCGGTTCCATAACGTTCTCCTATCCTCTATGACCGAGGCTCCAGTATATGGGATTTATCCCAGTAATGACGGATTGGAGAAGTATACCCCTTCCCCAGCTATCCTTCAAGGACATCTCGATGCCTAAAGTTAAAACCACGCCGTTCACCTCTAATCCAGGAATCTTAGATTGGTGAAGATCGGCAGGATAATGTGCAAGACCTTGATGGGGCGGAGTGGCATCGGCTCGGTGGACTACGCCATCAACCCCTACCTGGGCTGCCAGCACGGGTGCGTTTACTGCTACGCCAAGTTCATGGCCCGCTGGAGGGGACACAAGAATGAGGAGTGGGGCTCCTTCGTCGACATCAAGGTGAACGCCCTTGAAAGGCTCAAGGCCGAGGCGCTCCGGAGGGGCAAAGGCGTCGTACTGCTCTCCAGCGTCACCGACCCGTATCAACCCCTTGAGAGGGAGCAGAAGCTCACCAGGGGCTGCCTCGAGATACTGCTGGAGCACCAGTTCCCGATCTCGATACTGACGAAGTCCGACCTCGTGCTCAGGGACGTCGACCTCCTCACCCAGTTCGACTCCTGCGAGGTCGGCCTCACCGTCACGGCTTACAACGATGACGTACGCAGGGCCTTTGAGCCAGGGTCGTCATCAGTGGAGGCGAGGCTGGCGGCGTTGAGGAAGATGAGCGACGCGGGCCTCATAACGTACGCCTTCCTGGGCCCCCTCCTGCCCTACCTGTCGGAGGAAGGCCTCGACGAGCTGATGGACGAGCTGGCGGGGAGCGTCGACCACCTTCTCGTCGACAGGCTCAACGTCAAGTCCGGGATCATGCCTGTCGTGAGACGGACGCTGGCTGAGAGCTTCCCGGACGTCAAGTTCCTCTTTGAGTCGGCCCTGTCCAAGGATTCAGGTTACTACACGAAGTTGAAGAGAAGGGTGACGGAGATGTGCCGCCACCGGGGGATTCCCTGTAACGTCGTCTACTGATTGAAGGGGCTCTCGTCGACCTCCAGGTCGTGGCCCTCGGGGTCCTTGAAGAAGACTATCCTGGACTCGTCCTCGAGGCTCATCTCCCTGAGCGAGAGCCCCATCCTCTTCACCCGCTCGACGAGGCTGTCGAAGTCTTCGACGGTGAACGCCAGGTGGCTCCAGCTCCCCGGGGGGGCCACCGGAGCCTCTGCGCGCTGAACGACCTCGAGTAGGCCGCTCCCCAGGTCCAGGAAAGCGATCTTCGTCGTCCCCAGGTTGAGCCTGCTGCGCTCCTTGAACCCGAAGACCTCATCGTAGAACTTTACGGTGTTCTCCAGATCCTTCACGTAGATGCCGATGTGGTCGAGCTTCGTGTTCATCATCAGTCACCCCTGTGCTTCAGCTCCGCCTGTGCTGCGGCCAGCCGGGCGATGGGCACCCTGTAAGGGCTGCAGGAGACGTAGTCTAGGCCGATGATGTGGCAGAACTCGATGCTGTGGGGGTCTCCGCCGTGCTCTCCGCAGATGCCGATCTCCAGCTTGGGGTTAGTCTTCCGACCCTTCTTGACGCAGATCTCCATGAGCTGGCCGACGCCGACCCAGTCGAGCTGCTGGAACGGGTTTGCGGGGAGCAGACCCCGTTCGACGAAGTTGAGGAGGAACTTTCCTTCAGCGTCGTCGCGGCTGATGCCGAAGGTCATCTGGGTGAGGTCGTTGGTTCCGAAGCTGAAGAAGTCTGAGGCCTCTGCGATCTCGTCCGCCGTCAGCGCGGCCCTGGGTATCTCGATCATGGTGCCGAACATGTAGTGGAGGTTGACACCCTTCTCGGCCATCACCTGCTTGGCTACTCGCTCAAGCTTCATCCTCTCCGCCTGGAGCTCGTTTATGTGGCTCGTCAGGGGGATCATGACCTCGGGGTGGACGTCGACGCCCTCCTTCGCTTTGTTGCAGGCGGCCTCGAAGATGGCGCGCACCTGCATCTCGGTGAGCCCCGGGTACATCAGTCCGGCGCGGCAGCCCCTGAGGCCGAGCATCGGGTTGGTTTCCCACATGCTCTCGACGACCATCAGGATCGCCTCTTTTTCCTTCAACTCCTCCGGGTTCTCGCCCGTGCACCTGAGCCAGGTGACCTCCTCGATGAGCTCCTCTCGGGGGGGTAGGAACTCGTGCATCGGCGGGTCGATGAGGCGGATGATCACTGGCAGGCCGTCCATGGCCTCGAAGATGCCCTCGAAGTCCTTCCTCTGGAACGGGAGGACAGCCTCCAATGCCTTCCTGTACTCCTTGACGGCAGGATTCGCGTCCGCCTTCTCATTCAGCTCGTCTAGTTCAGCCCTAAGCATCTCGTCGTTCGGGCTCGCCTCGAGGGCGTTCTCCAGGTCGACTATGCGCCTGAGGATGGGGGCGGCTGCGTCCGACTGGAGGATCATCTCGACGATGTTCTCCCTGCGACTGATCTCCTCGCCCTCCTGGTCGAAGAACATGTGCTCGGTTCTGCAGAGGCCGATACCCTCTGCTCCGAAGAGCCTGGCCCTCCGGGAGTCCTCGGGGTTGTCGGCGTTGGTCCTGACGCCAAGGCGCCTGACCTCGTCAGCCCACTTCAGGGCCTGGCTGAGCTCCACCTCCTCCTCGAAGCTGGGCATCTTGGTGTCGATGACCCCTGAGAAGACCTCGCCCGTGGCGCCGTCGATGGAGATGTAGTCGCCCTCCTTGAAGTTTCGGCCCTTGACTGTGAAGAGCCTGTCTTGGTTGTTGATCCTGATCTCCTCGGCCCCGGCGACGCATGGCTTTCCCCAGCCCCTGGCGACGACCGCTGCGTGGGAGGTGCCGCCGCCGTGCTGGGTGAGGAAGCCCCTGGACATGATCATCCCGTTGACGTCGTCGGGCGTCGTCTCAGGCCTTACCAGGATCACGTCCTCCCCGGACTTCCCCCGCTCCTCGGCGGTGTCGGCGTCGAAGATGATGATGCCCGAGGCGGCCCCGGGGGAGGCGTTGAGCCCCACGGTGAGCAGGTCCCCCCTGGACCTTGCCGCCTCCTTGGACTTGGGGTCGAACTGGGGGTGGAGAAGCTGGTCGACCTGGGTGGGGGTGATCCTCGTGAGGGCGGTCTCCTTGTCGATGAGGCCCTCTTCGGTCATGTCGACGGCGATCTTGACGGCGGATCGGGCGGTCCTCTTCCCAGTCCTGGTCTGGAGGATGTAGAGCCTGCCCTTCTCTATAGTGAACTCGAGGTCCTGCATGTCCCTGTAGTGACCTTCAAGTTTGATAGCGATCCCTTCGAGCTCATCGTAGAGCTTGGGCTGCTCCTTCTTGAGGTCAGCGAGCTTGATGGGGGTTCTTGTACCGGCGACGACGTCCTCGCCCTGGGCGTTGAACAGGAACTCGCCGAAGAGGCTCTTGCTCCCGTCGCTTGGGCTCCTGGTGAACATGACTCCGCTCCCCGAGTCCCAGCCCATGTTGCCGAAGACCATGATCTGGATGTTGCATGCGGTCCCCATGTCGTTGGGGATGCCCTCGGCCTTCCGGTAGGTGATAGCCCGGGGGATGTTCCAGGAGTTGAAGACGGCGGCGATGGCCAGCTTGAGCTGCTCCAGGGGCTCCGTCGGGAACCTGCCGCCCACTTCCCTCTCGTAGACCTTCTTCTGGCCCTCCACCGTCCTCTTGAGGCCTTCGACGCTGATCTCGGTGTCGGCCTTGACGCTCTCCCGTTCCTTCTCCGCCTTGTGGACGGCGTCGAACTTCTCCCTCTCGGCGTACATGACGACATCGCCGAACATGGTGATGAAACGGCGGTATGCGTCATATGTGAACCACTCGTCGCCCGTCAGCTTGACCAAGCTCTCGGCAACTGCGTCGTTGAGGCCCAGGTTCAGGACGGTGTCCATCATGCCGGGCATTGAGATGGGCGCCCCACTCCTCACCGAGACCAGCAGGGGGTTCTCGGGGTCGCCGAACTTCTTGCCTGTCTTATCCTCCAGTAGTGTGACGTGCTCCAGGACCTCCTCCCAGAGGTCCGGGGGGAACGTCCCTCCTGCGTTGAAGAAGTCGTTGCAAGTCGTGGTTGTGATCGTGAATCCGGGGGGCACGTTGAGGCCGAGGTTGGTCATCTCGGACAGGTTCGCCCCCTTCCCTCCGAGGAGGGCCTTCATCTCCTTGTTGCCCTCACCGAAAGCATAGACCCGTTTCACCATACAATGCACCTTGTCGATAGAGTGAAAGTTTTAAAATATAAAGGATGACGTCGCGCCGCGAGGGCCTGGAAACAGGAGCCCGGAACTCATCTGGGCTGTGAGACCTCGAAAATGATATCTGGTAGGATAAACAAGCTTCCTCGATTCGAGTTGGTCGACTTCGATGAGATCAGAACTCGCCTTGAGAAGGCGGTGGAGGAGCAGAGGAGCCACCTCTACGAGATAAGTCGGTTCCTATACGAGAACCCTGAGCTCGGGAGTGAGGAGTTCAAGGCGGCCCAGCTCCTCACGGTGGAGCTGGAGAGGGGAGGCTTTAGGGTCCAGAGGGGGCTTTACGACATGCCGACGGCCTTCTCGGCATCATATAAAGGTAAAGGCGATGGGACGAGGGTCGCGGTCATCGCCGAATACGACGCCCTGCCGGGGGTGGGCCACGGCTGCGGCCACAACCTTATCGCCGCCTCGGCGGTCGGCGCGGGGATCGCCGCCAGCAAAGTGATGACAGAGCTTGACGGCGAGTTGCTCGTCGTCGGGACGCCGGCGGAGGAGGGGAGGGGCCCCAGCGGTGGCAGCAAGGTGATCATGGCTGATAACGGCTTCTGGGATGATATCGACGCCGCCATCATGCTACACCCTTCCACGAGCTACAGCGTCGGCAACAGGTCCCTCGGTATGTGGGGGGTGACCATGGAGTTCAAGGGTCAGACCTCCCACGCTGCAGCGTCTCCCCATAAGGGGATCAACGCGCTCAACGCCGCTACCCTCGCCTACACGGCGACCCACATGCTCAGGCAGGAGGCGAGGAGGGACGCCAACCTCGTCATCCACGGCATTATCACGGAGGGCGGGCAGGCGTCCAACATCATCCCGGACAGGGCGGTACTCAAGTTTGGCGTTCGGAGCAGCGACGAGGAGTACCTCGAGGAGATGGTCGGGAAGGTTGCGAGGTGTGGGGAGGGGGCGGCGCTGGCGATGGGGGCAGAGGTGGAGATCACAAAGAGCAAGGGCTACAGCGGAAAGAAGGTGAACGAGCCCCTGATAGAGGCGCTGTGGAGGAACTATGCCGCCCAGGGCGTCGAGTTGCAGGACTGGAGGGAGAGCATCAATGGAATGCCCATGGCCTCCTCCGACTTTGGCGATGTCTCCCAGAGGATACCCGCCACCGGCTCATACATCAAGATCGCCGAGACCGGTACTCCCGGCCATAGTACCCAACTCGCCGACGCCAGTATGACAGCTGAGGGGCAGGAGGCGATGATCGTCGGTACAAAGGCCCTGGCGACGACACTCGTGGAGCTCCTTTTGAGGCCCGAGATACTGGAGAAGGCTAAGGAGTACTTCGACAGCCACTGAGAACCCTTTTCTTACTCTTCCACACGGAAGACGGTGAGCCCCCGGTACTGCTTGTACGCCTCGAAGAAGAAGGCAGCGATGCTGAATAGGCAGGTGGAGACGGTGACGATGTCCCTGAAGTCGCCCCTCCAGGGCCAGAAGGTGACATAGGAGACGAGGATGCCCGAGAGGAGGGCGCCGTAGACCACCATACGGGGGATGAGCATCCCCCTCAGCATCAGGAAACTGCGTAGTGCTTCCAGTTTCTCCTCGGAGTTGGTCCTGTACTTGCCGTCGAAGGACTCGATGAGCCTCAGATCCAGTAGCTTGTTCACGTGGTACTGGGCGAGGCTTGGGCTGGAGAGCGAGAGCGTCCTCCAGATATCCCTGACGCCGATGGGTCCGTTCGATGTGAGGATGCAGAGGTAGACGTCCCAGGTGGTCCCGTAGATCCTCTTCCCGCTGGCCACCTTCATCACCTCCATCATGACAGGGGCAGCTCGACGCTTCCGAGCTCCCCGAGGTCCTCCAGGCTGTTCGCCTTTATCAGCCTGTCCGAGATCGTGTAGAGCACATCCCCTATGTAGAGGCTGCGCTCGACGCGGTACGCCGAGAGGGACCAGTACTTGGACTCATCGGGTACCACTATGTCCCTGTGGACGATGATCCCCCTGAGGGAGATGCCTGTCTCGGGGGAGACCTCGAAGACGTGGGCGCCCTGCACCCGTATCGAGAGGGACCTGTAGTAGGTGGTCTGGCCCTCGACGACAGCCTCGTCCATTACGACCTCCCTCACCAGGATCGGTATCACGAGGAGGTCCCTTTCCCGGTTGAAGAGGAAGGCGTGGTGGTCATCCAAGGCGGGGGAGTAGGTACCCTCGTCGCCGATGACCATCTTCGCCAGCTCAACAGGCTTAGAGACGTCGCTGACGTCGTAGAGGGAGATCTTGAGGCCCATGTCGAAGATCCCCTTGTCCAAGAGCATCTCCCTACCGAGGCCGATGAGCACATCGTCGTCGTAGGGGTGGAGATAGTCAGAGTAGCCCGGCATCTTCAGCTCCCCGAGGACGGTGGGGCTCTCGGGGTCAGACAGGTCTATCGTGAAGAGGGGGTCCCCCCGCTCCCTGAGGTAGGTTACGAGGTAACACCGATCCCCCATGAACCTCGCTGAGTAGATCTCCTCGCCTGAGGCGAGATCCTCGAGACTGCCCACCATCTCCAAGCTCGCGTTGAGGACGTAGACGTTGTTCCTGACGGTCCCCCAGCTCTCGGTCGTCGCCAGCCTCAAGTATCCGTCGCACTCGTCCATGGAGAACTGGTTCAGTAACCTGCCGGGGACGACGCCGTCAGCTACGTAGCTGATGTTACCGCCGTCGATGGAGATCTTGTAGATCTTCGTGGTGTCCCGACTCGCCGCGATGTATATGTTGTTCATGGAGACGTAGATGACGTTCCCCTTGCCCAAGAGGAAGGTCTCAAGGGAGGGCTCCTGCCCAAGGTCGCTCAAATCGATGCCGAGTACGTTGGTGAAGTAGTACCTGCTGTCGGAGGCGTTCACGTAGTAGATGTCGGTGGCGGGGACGACCCAGCTGGAGTCCCCTGAGGAGAGGACGGGGAGCTCCACCTCGTCGTCCTCCACATTGGCCCTCTCACGGATGATGGTGTAGACGTGGCCCCCGATCATCCTAGAGCTGAAGTAGCTACCGTCCACTGTGACCTCTAGGCTGAGGCTGGGGGAGGCCCGGTCCGATACGTCGTAGACTTGGACCGTGGTGGACGCCATCATGTCAGATGGGGGCTCCTTGAATATGACCTCCCTGTAGATGCTCTTGGACATCCGGAGGTAGACTACGAGGCTGTCGCCGTTCACGTAGACGTCCTGGACGGACTGGGAGAAGTTTAAAGTCGAGACTAGCTCCGCCTCCTCGGGGGGATACGCCTTGACTATGAAGAGCTTGGTCTCCCTCACCACGTAGATGTAGGTGCCATCGGTCTTCACGATGTCGGCCTCGTCGACGCCCTCGACTTGCACGTTGGTCCCTGAGAAGCCTTTACCCGTTACAGAGACGACCTCCCCCGCTGAGGCCGCGGCCAGAGCTGCATCCGCTGCTGATTTTGCGATGGAAACGGCGCTGGATGGTTCGAGCACTATAACCACATCTGTTGACAACTCACTGACGCTTTCCCATTGAACATGAATATCAGAGGGCTTCGAGGGCGCCTTCAAGAACCCCACGAGCTCATCGTAGGACTGGAACCTGGTGAGGGAACCCAGGTCCCCGGTGAAGAATGAAAGGGAGGTGGACACCGACTCTGGGACGTAGACCCCACCGAAGTTCCACATGACCCCTCCTATGACGCTGCCGAGGAGGAACGCTATCAACGTGTACGTGGCCAGGCGCCGCGTGTCGATGTAGACGGCGAATACAGGAAGCCTCATGACTGTCACGTTATATTATAACTAACCTTAGTTACTTAATCCTAGGTTTTAGAACACCCATTCAAAAACGTTGAACGGACGGGAAGGAAACGGTTAATGACCCCATCGGACATAGAATACGGTGAATCTGAGGGCGGAAACCCGTGTTTATCATCCTAGTCACATCATCCGAGTCCCCTGAGGCCCTGAGGAACATCTCCGGACTAGCGAGGTCCGTTGCGGGCAGGGGGCACAGGGTGACCGTCTTCTTCAACGGCGACTCGGTGAGGCACCTGAAAGCCGAAGGGGGGGATGAAGCGCTCTCGAACCTGGGAGTTCCCCTCCTCGCCTGCAGGACCAGCGCCAGGGAGAACGGGATCACCGCCCTCAGGCAGATGGTCTCGGGCGCCGAGCTGAGCAGCCTCGGGGAGCTCGTGGATCTGATGGGCGACGCCGACAGGGTGCTCCACGTGGGGTGAATGATGATGGAGGGCACGATGATTGTGATACGCAGCGGGCCGGAGCGGCTAGCAAGGGTCGCCGAAGGACTTCGCCTCAGCGCCGCCATGCTCGGGATGGACAGCGCGCCTGTCATCGTCTTCCTCGACGATGGCGTCGAGTGCCTCAGGCGGGGCACCTTCACGGACCCCACGATCCTCGAATACCTCCTCGTCGCCTCAGACATGGCGGGCATCCACGCCCTCTCCGACTCCGTCTCGGAGCGCGGGGTCACGGACGGGGACCTGGAGCCCGAGGTCAAGATGTTCCGGGTTAATGTCGATTGGATCGCGTCGGAGATGGCGGAGTGCGGCTCGGTGGTGACGTTCTAGGGGGGATGAAGGTGAGTGTTCTGTTCGTCATCGGTCGCCAAGACGGCGTTGAGACTGCCGTTGAGATAGCCCGGAGGGTGGCAGAGGAGGGTGAGGGGGTCACCTTCCTGTTCATTCGTGATGGGATCAGGCACGCACAGGACCGAGACCTGATCTCCGGCATCGGATTCTGCGATGGCATCTACGTCCTGAAGCCAGACGACGAGGGATCGGGCATCGAAGAACTTCCTGAGGGGGTCTCGCTCATTAGCTACGACGGATGGGTGGAGCTCATCGAGGGCTCAGAGAGGCTCGTCTCCTGGGTCTAGGCGTCCACCCACCAGATCCAGCCCCGCCTCTCCTTGGATCGCTCCCCGTTGATGGCTCCCTGCCGCCTGAGGCGGTTCAGGAACGCGACGGTGGAGTCGGGGCACCTGACGAGCCTGCTCTCGGTCTCGTCCTGGACCTCCCGTGTGGTGAGGGGTCTCCCGGCCTCTTTGAGGATGGTAAGTATCATCTCGACCGCCTCGTCCCCCTGGAGATGCCTGTAGTCCATACCTTTGATCGAGTCGGAGCGCCCTTTTATCTTTTCAGTGATCATCGCTTCACGGTGAAGTCCGTGTAGTCGCCGGTGGGGGGCTCTTTCCGGACCTGGATGTCTCTAACGATCGCCATCCCCGGACCCTTCCAGCACCGTCGCACGAGCTCATCGACGGCGGCCTCCTCCCCCTCGAAGACGGCCTCGACCCTCCGGTCGGGCAGGTTCCGGACCCAGCCCTTCAACCCGAGGGTGACTGCCTCGCGACGGGTGAACCTGCGGTAGTTCACGCCCTGGACGCGACCGGAGATGAACAGGTGGACCCTCGTGTTGGACATAGATTCCTCCGGCTTTATTGTGGTCTTGAACCAGAAAATGTTACCGGAAAAAAGGTTTCCCGGTGAGAAAGTTTGACCGGGTTCCTACTCTACTTCTTCTGGTGAGGGATGAGGCAGAGGAAGACTAGGTTCTCGTCGCCTGTGTTGCGGAACTGGTGCTCCTCGTCGGGGGGGACGTAGATGACGTCTCCCGGCTTGATGGCGCTCTCTTTCCCATTGCCGAAGACCACCCCTCCACCCAACTCAATATAAGTCTCGTGCTCCCAGGGGTGGACGTGCTTGGGGGTGTATCCTCCCGGCGCCACGGTGAACTTCCTCATGGCGAAGTTTGGGGCACCCATCTCCTCGGTGATGAGCCACCGGACCTTGACGTCCTTCGCAGGAGTTCCGACCTCCGCCTCCTCGATCTCAGTGTAGTGGTTTAACTTCATACATCCCACTCCCCTATCGCCCGTCTTAACGTTTACGCAGAATAATCCATAGAGAAGAAAAAATAATTGATTAGTCAGTCTTCAAGTTCTATTGCCTGACCACGCGTCTAGTAACGACTTTAACTCGACTGCTGTGGGACCGCCCCGCGTCTCCTTCCTCGTCGCCTTGAATGATCCGGCTGCACACCCCCTGCGTAGGGCGCTCATGTCATCCAGACCCTCAACCTTTGCGGCCGCAAAGGTCCCGATGAATGCGTCGCCACATCCCACGGTGTTCACCATCTCCAGCCCTAGCCGCTCAAGGGGGACAGCATCCACATGTATAGTCGTCCCCGTAGTGCACTCCCGCAGTGTACAGCCCTCGCTGCCACGCTTGATTATCGCCTTGATCCCCCGCTTCCGAGATCCGAGGATGGATCCTATCTTCTCCGACTCGCTGGTCCCCAGGAGGTTCTCGAACTCCAGGTGGTTGAGGATGAAGTAGTCGACGTGCTCAAGCGTGGGCGCGAGGGCGTCGAGCTCCATCTCTGCGTAGACCCCTGGGTCCCAGATCACCTTCAAACCCGCTGATGAGGCCATCTCCGCGAGGACGTGTGCCACGTCGAGGGGGGGATCCATGATGACGGCGACCTTTGCCATCTCGATGACACGGGATGTCCGAGCCTCCGAGATGTGCCCGGAGGAGAGCCTCAGGTTTGCCCCAAAGTAGGTGTGGATCTCGTTCTCTCCGCCGGAGCCGATGGTGATGTAAGCTTGGCCGGACTCGTCCTCAACCCTCACGACGCACGAAGAGTCGACGCCCTCCGCCTCCAGTATCTCCAGTTGCCTCTCAGCGATCTCGTCCATCCCCAGCGCCCCGATGAACGCGACCCTTCCCCTCCCGAGGATCCTTGCGGCGGCGACGGAGACGTTGGCGGCCGTCCCTCCGGAGACCCTCTGGATCTCGCGCACGGGCACCTCCTCCCCGGTCCTAGGCAGGCGTTCCGAGAAGAGGTTGATGTCCCAGTTGATGGCGCCGCAGCAGACAATGTCCGGCATAGCTCACTCGCTCCCCTGGGCGACCCGTCGGAAGAAGAGCTCGTGGAACCTCACGGCGTCGACGGAGACGCAGGCGTCCACGTTGGCGGGCCGGCTGCTCCTATGCCTCCTGTTCACGACGGTCATGCCGCGTGTGAGCTCTCCGTGGACCTCGACGTCGATGTTGTGCTTCTCCAGCCCGAACATGGTGGGGTCGATGACGTAGGCGACCGCCAGGACATCGTGGACGCTGACGCCGCCATACCGCTCGATGGAGCTCCCGCATAGGCCCTCCAGTAGCCTAGCCCTTTGATTGCCCAGTGCCTTTATTCTCTCGAACCTGTCGGAGTTGAGGCGGTTCTTGGGGTCCGTGGTTACGTCCAGGCCAATGGCGACGATAGGGGTCCCGGAGTCGAAGACGATCTTGGCCGCCTCGGGGTCGTGCCACACGTTGAACTCGGCCACGGCATTGGCATTTCCAATGCCGTAGGGAGTCAGGTTGAACGCCCCGCCCATTATGACGATGCCGCCTATACGCCCCATCAAGTTGGGGTCAGCCAGATAGGCGGCGGCGACGTTGGTGAGGGGGCCGATGGGGACGAGTATCAGTTCGTCGCTCAGCTCATCGGCCTTCTCAAGGATCACCTCGACGGCGTTCCGGGGGTCAGCGTTCATCCTGGGCTCCGGGAGCTCGGCGTCCCTCAGCCCTGACTCGCCGTGGAATCCGGAGGCGTCATGGGCCTCCCTGAGGAGGGGTTTGGAGGCCCCGACGCAGACCGGCACCCCTTCGACGCCGAGGAACTCGAGGAGCTTGAGGGCGTTCAGCGTCCCCTTCTCCACACTCACGTTCCCGGAGACGGTGGTCACCGCCTCCACCTTCAGCTCCGGTGAGGAGAACGCAAGCATGATGGCCAGTGCGTCGTCGACGCCCGGATCGGTGTCAATGATGATGTGCTTCATTTTTGCACCCGTCTATTACTCAGTGAGTAGATAAATAAGCCTGCGAAGGCGTGAATAGCCCATGGAACTCAGGGACATCTACCTCGCCAGGGGCCGAATCGGCAAGCTGGTGAGGAGGACCCCGACGGAGGCAGCGCCATTTCTGGGGGAGATCTGCGGAGGAGAGGTCTGGCTCAAGCTGGAGAACCAGCAGATCACGGGCTCGTTCAAGGCGAGGGGGGCCTTCAACAAGATACTCAAGCTCACTGAAGAGGAGAAGGGTCGCGGGATTGTCACAGCCTCGGCCGGGAACCACGCCCAGGGTGTAGGCCGGGCAGCCCAGATGCTCGGAATCAAGGCGACGATAGTCGTCCCTGGCAACACCCCGATGGTGAAGAGGAGGGCGATCGAGCGTTACGGCGTGGAGCTCATCGTCCACGGCGACGAGTACATGGAGGCCGAGAGGCGTGCCAGGGAGATGGAGGCCGAGGAGGGGATGACCTTCGTCTCGGCTTACAACGACGTCGACGTCGCCGTGGGACAGGGAACCTTGGGCCTGGAGATGATAGAGGATCAGCCCGAGCTGGACGTGATACTCGTCCCCGTCGGGGGTGGCGGCATGATCTCAGGCGTCGCCTGCGCGGTCAAGGGGGTCAACGGGGCTGTCGAGGTGATCGGAGTCCAGTCCATAGCCTCCCCCGTCATGTATGAGAGCATCAAGCAGGGGCACATCGTGGACATCCCCCTCGACGACTCGGTCGCTGAGGGACTCCACGGCGGCATCGAGGAGGGCTCGATGACCTTCGAACTCTGCAGGCAGCTCGTCGACTCCTTCATCCTCGTCCAGGAGGAGACAATCCTGAGGGCGATGGGGCTCCTCCTCTCCGAGCAGCATCAGGTCGTCGAGGGGGCCGGGGCGGTGGGAGTCGCAGCCATCCTGGAGAACCCTGAAAGGTTCCGGGGCAGGAAGGTCGGCATCGTCATCAGCGGGGGCAACGTCGAGGCTGAGCTGCTGAGGGAGGCCCTCGAAAAGGTATAGAGTGGAAAACGCCGAAACCTAGGTGGGCAAGTTGAAGAGATTGCTAGTGAACGCCGCCGAGTGCGCCGGATGCAGGTACTGTGAGATGGTCTGCAGCTTCCAGAAGGAGGGCAGGTTCAGCCCCAGCTATTCGGGGGTCACCGTCATCAAGGAGGACAGGTACGGTCTCGACTACCCTCTGTTCTGCAGGCAGTGCGACAGCTGCCCCCCCGCCGACGCCTGCCCCGAGGGGGCGCTGGAGAGGGACGGGAACGGCGTGGTCACGCTGAACGAGGAGAAGTGCATAGGCTGCGGCATCTGCGCTAAAGTCTGCACCTACGGGGCGGTCAACATGGGCGTCTCCAAGCCCGCCATCTGCGACCTCTGCGGCGGGGAGCCCGCCTGCGTCGAGAGGTGCCCGACGAAGACCCTAAGCTACGTGGAGTCCGACGTCTATATGGAGCGCCCGGAGGAGGCGTTTATCGAGCTCAGGAGGAGGTGGGGGATAGATGCCTGAACTTCACGGATACGCCGGAAGGATACTCACTATCGACCTCACGAAGAGGGAGGCGAAGACTAGCGAGCTCGACAGGGCGACGGCGGCGTGCTACCTGGGCGGCAGAGGCTTCAACGCTAGGACTCTCTACGAGACGGTTGGCCCCGGGACAGACCCCATGGGCCCCGAGAACAGGCTGATGTTCGCCTCGGGCCCCCTGGTGGGCACTATGTTCCCCACTGCGAGCAGGCTCAACATCTCCGCCAAATCCCCCCACACCGGCATCCTCGGTGACACCAACGCCGGGGGCCACTTCTCGGCGGAGATGAAGTTCGCCGGTTACGACCAGATCATCCTCGACGGAAGGAGCAGCACGCCGGTCTACGTCCACGTGGAGGACGACGAGGTCCGCTTCCACGACGCCTCACACCTGCAGGGGAGGGGTGTCTACGAGGCCGACGAGATAATAAAGTCCGACCTGGGGGACAGGAGGGTCCAGACGGCGATAGTGGGGCCCGCCGCTGAGAACGGCGTCAGGTTCGGGGGGCTCTTCATGAACCTGATGCGGGCCGCCGCGAGGACGGGGATGGGGACGGTGATGGCCTCCAAGGGCGTAAAGGCCCTCGCGGTGAGGGGCACCGGAGCGATCGATGTCGCCCAGCCCGGGAGGTTCGAGAGGCTCGTCAGGGAGATCGAGGAGGAGATCTACTCCCACGAGCAGTACCCGGGGAGGAGGCTCATGGGCACTTCCAGAATACTCCTCATGGCGAACGCCATGGGGTTCCTGCCCACCCGCCACTACACCTCAGGGGTCTTCGAGCACGCCGAGGAGGTTAGCGGCGAGAGGCTCGCGGAGGAGTTCAACGTAAAGACCCGCGGATGCTTCGCCTGCACCATCCCCTGCAGCCGCCTATACGTCGTGAGGAAGGGGAGGTTCAAGGGGCTCTACGGCGAGGGACCCGAGTACGAGGCCCTCGGCTCCTTCACGTCGAGGACGGGGAACAGGGAACTGGAGCTCGCCCTGAAGGCGAACGACATGTGCAACAGGCTCGGCCTCGACATCCTCACAACCGGTGAGCTCATCTCCTGGGCGATGGAGCTCCACGAGAGGGGGATGCTCACCCGGGAGGAGGCGGACGGCCTCGACCTGTCATGGGGGAACGGCGACACCATCCTCGTCCTCATCGGGAAGATCGCCAGGCGCGAGGGCTTCGGTGACGTGCTGGCGGACGGCTCCAGGGCGGCGGCGATGAAGCTGGGGAGGGGGCTTGACCTCACGATGCAGGTGAAGGGCCTCGACATCATCATGGCGGACCCCCGGGGGCTGAAGGGCTTCGGCCTCGGCTACGCCGTCGCGAGCAGGGGCGGCGACCACCTGAGGAGCGAGCCCTTCCTTGAGCTCAACGACGACCCGGAGATCGGTGAAAGGATGTTCGGCGTTCCCGAGGCGACCCTGAGGATGGCAGACAGGGGGAAGGGGAAGCTGGTCTCCTACTTTGAGGACTGGAACGCTGTCATCGACTCGCTGGAGCCCTGCAAGAACATCATGCAGAACATGGAGATACTCACCTTCGAGAGGGCCTCCGAGGTGATCGAGGCCGCCACGGGAATACGCCTCTCGCCGTCGGAAGTGAGGCTGGTAGGTGAGAGGATCGTCAACGTAGAGCGGGCCTTCAACGTCAGGGAGGGCATCCGCAGGGCTGACGACAGGCTCCCCCGGCGTTTCAGCGAAGAGCCCCTCACTGAGGGCTCCAGCAGCGGCACCGTCGTCGACGAGAAGACGATGATAGATGAGTACTACGAGGAGAGGGGCTGGGACCTCGACTCCGGCATACCGAGACCCGAGACCCTAAGGCGGCTGGGCCTGGACCGGGCGGCATCCGATCTAAGCAAGCTCCATTGACAATAAGAAGGGAGACGCCCTCTAGACGTCCAACTTGAGCAGCGCAGCGGCGTTCCGCCAGAGTATCTTCTCCTTCTCCTCCTCGCCGATCTCCAGCTCTTCGATGCGCCCCACGCAGTGGGCGAGGTCGCCGATCTGGTGGGGATGGTCGCTACCGAGCACCAGCTTCTCTGGGCCGGTGAACGCGAGGGTGGACATGAGGACATCCCTGTCGTAGATAATGGAGTCGGTCCAGATCTTCTTCAGGTAGTAGGAGGGCGACCTCGAGATGTGGACCTTGCACTCCGGGTACGCGTTGAAGCCGGTCTCGATCCTACCCCTCAGGTAGGGGAAGACGCCGCCTAGGTGGGACGCCACGAGCTTGAGGCCGGGCAGCCGCTCTAGGACTCCGCCGAAGACGAGCCTGAGCACCAGTAGGGATGTGTCGACTCCGAAGCCGAGGATCGGCACGAGCCTGTAGTCGCCCATCGCCTTCGAGTTGATAGGTGAGGTAGGGTGTAGGAAGAGGGGGACGTCCAGCTTGACGGCCTTCTCGTAGATCGGCGTGAACTCCTCCGTGTCGAGTGGCCTGCCGCCCACGTTGGTCATGAGGGTGCCCCCCCTGAGCCCCAGGTCCAGTACGGCCCGCTCCAGCTCCTCGGCGGCCGCCTGGGGGTCCTGCAGCGGTAGGGCGGCGAGGGCCACGAACCTGTCGGGGTGCTCGCCCACCACCCTGCTGAATCCATCGTTCGCGAGCCTTGCCAACTTGATGCCACGCTCCCGGTTCTCCCTCTCGACGCTGGGGGTGGTCAGGGTGAGGACCTGCATCTCGACGCCGCAGCGGTCCATCGCTTTCAACCTCGCGTCGATATCGACGTGGGGGCCGACGACGATGTTGTAGTCCCCCTCGTAGTGGACAAGCAGCCTTCCCTGAGGGTCCCTCTCGACCCGGGCGTATCCGCCTCCCCTGCTCAGCTCCTCCATGTACTCCTTGGGATAGAAGTGGTTGTGGAAATCGATGTTCATCTAGAACTCATCAACCTGTTCCCGGCCAGTGTATAAAAGCGGGCTGGGCATGTGGGTCTGCCCTTCCCCCGGCTCGTTCAATAGGTTTATAAAGGAAATGCTTTTCACCCTAGAATTCAGGGGTAGAACGACGATGCCCATCTGCGAGATATGTGGATTAGAGGTTGTTACGGTCTTCGAGTGCTCCCAATGCGAGGCCAAGTTCTGCGAGGAGTGCGGTGACGTCAAGAGAAAGCTCTGCTTCGACTGCATCGGATGGGAAGAGGAGGATCTCGACGAGAGCTGGGACCCCGATCGGTGGGACAAAGACCTGGACGACGAACCCCAATGATGCATGGATCCCCCGTATAGACTCGTACAATGGGAGAACGGGAACTGACTTTTCTTTTTTAAATACAGGACGCCTAGACGTCTTCATGCATCATAAAAAAGAAAGATTCTTTATCCTCGTGATAATGTTTGATACGATCCAATGGGCGGAGACAGAATCGAGGGAGTCAGCTTCAGCCTATGGGATGCCGTGAGGCTGGGCGTCGACTACATCAAGCGACGCAGAGACCGCGCCATAATCAACGTGGCGTCCGTCGCCCTCGGGATCGCGTTCCTCACGACCCTCCTCTTCACAGACTCGTTCTACAGGGTCCACACAGCCACGGGCGGGGCGAGCCTGCGGGTGGAGGCGTATCAGTATTGGCTCATGATCGTTGCGATCGTGGTCTCGGTGGTGGGGATCACCAACGCGATGCTGATTGCGGTCTACGAGAGGTACAAGGAGATAGGCACGATGAAGTGCCTAGGCGCCCTCGACAGGCACGTCCTGATGCTCTTCCTCGTGGAGGCGTTCATCCAGGGAGTGGCGGGGGGCCTGCTGGGATTCCTAATGGGCATCGGGGGCGCGCTCCTCTCGACGGGGTTCACAGTGGGCTTCGGCGTCATCTTCAAGGTGCCGGCACTGGAGACCCTCACGGTGCTCGTGGGCTCCATGATCCTCTCAACAGTGCTCTCGGTCGTGGCGACCATCTACCCCGCTCTCAGGGCAGCTAGGCTTGACCCGGTGGAGGCATTGAGCTATGAGCTTTGACATAATCATTCAGCTGGAGGACCTTGCGCGACACTACGAGATGGGCGGAGTCACTATCAAGGCACTGGACGGCGTTGACATCGAGATCAACAGGGGGGAGTATCTCTCCATCGTCGGCCCCTCTGGCTCCGGGAAGACCACCCTCTTCAACATGATCGGTGGCCTCGACAGGCCGACCCGGGGACGGGTCTACATCGACGGGGTGGACATCTCCCAGCTCGACGCGTACGAACTCGCTTGGCTCAGGTGCCGCAAGATCGGGTACATCTTCCAGACCTTCAACTTGATACAGGTGCTCACGGCGGTGGAGAACGTCGCCCTGCCCACCGTCTTCGCGGGCGTACCCAGGGACGAGGGGCTTGAACGGGCGGAGAAGCTGCTTACCTCTGTCGGCCTGGGGGAGAGGATTCATCACAGGCCCACTGAGCTCTCCGCGGGCCAGCAGCAGAGGGTGGCGATAGCCCGGGCGATGGCGAACGACCCGGCGATCATCCTGGCGGACGAGCCCACCGGCAACCTCGACCTGAACACGGGAATGGAGATCATCGACCTCCTCCACGGGCTGAACAAGACCCGGGGGATGACTCTGATAGCTGCGACCCACGACACCAAGATGATCAAGGCGAGCGACCGCATCGTCTGGATGCGGGATGGGAAGATAGAGAGGATAGAGAGGGGTTGAAGGGTCACGCCTGGCTGGCGGGGTTCCTCCTGCTCTCGGTGCTCCACCTCATGACATACATCCTTATCAGGGAGCCTGTGACGTGAGCCCACTCCCTGTCGCCGAAGGTCCTTAGCCTAAGTTCAGCCTCGTTCTCGTCGACCTTGGACATGTAGAGCACGTTCTTGGTATAGAAGTTACCCGCAGTGGTCCCCGAGGCCTTGTAGATGAAGGTTATCTCGACGTCGGCCTCCGCGGTCTCCCTCGCCAGCTTGATGGACGAAGTGGACTTGACGGGGTCGTTCTCGAGCCGCTTCAACGACGCGACGACGAACTCCGCGAACGGCTCGATCTCTGAAGGGAGCAGCCTCATGGGTATCCTAATGTCGTAGGGCTCGAAGGGGCTCCTGCCCTCTTTCTCGACCAGCCTCCACTTCCTCAGGAGGGAAGGGGTGATGATTACCGAGCTCCTGAGGGCAGCGTAGGCCCCCGCCAGTACGGCGGTCATGGCGATCCCTATCGACGCCAGGCTCCAGAAGGCGGATACCTTCTGGGTGACCTCAAGGGTGAAGCCCAGAAACGTGATCACCTTGTAGAAGCTGAGGCCCAGGAGGTACCCGATGCCCCCCGCCGTCAGCCCCAGGATCAATGCCTCCGCCACGAAGATAGCCGAGATCTGGGAGGGGTTCAAACCCACCGATGAGAGGATGTGGATCTCCTTCTTCCTTTCGTACATCGAGTTGAGCACGGTCACCACGACGTTGAGGACAACGATCCCCCAGGGAACCAGCAGGGGGAGCCCCTTCCCCTCGAGGTATCGGCCGAGGCGGGCCAAGATGACGCCGTCGACGGAGGCGGACCAGGCCCAGTAGCCCCGCTCCAGCGCCAGCCTCTCCGCGAACTCGGGTGCGTCGACTCCCTCTACGAGCTTCATGGAGACTCTGCTAATCCTCACGATGGGGATGCGCAGTGCGTCGGAGATGTGGAGGAAGGCGACCTCCGAGGGCTCGCACGGCTCCCAGACGTAGTAGGGGGTTTCCTCCTCGGGGGTCAGGTTGACGATCTTGCCGGGCAGGAAGGTCCGGCCATCGATCTCTCCCAGCTTCCTGAGCCCCTCGTCGTCGAGGACGCCCACCAGCGTGAGATCTAGGCCCATGATGACTAGGCTATCCCCAACCTCGACGTCGAGCACAGTGAGCAGGGTCTCGCTTATGGCGACCTCCCCCTCAAGGGGCAGGCGACCTCGGACTAGATTGGAGCCCACTCCCGTCAGCTCCTCCTCCACCGCGGCGTCCACGCCGAGGAACCCGTGGATGGGCTGGCCACCTAGGCGAGTCCAGGGGCGCTCCTGGGGCTTGCTCTCCGCCTTCAGGGAGACCACGAGAGTCTCGGGCTGGCGCTGCAGCCAGTTGGAGGAGAGGTCCCTGTCGGAGAGGAACGTCGGCTCCAGGTCGTCGTAGTCCTGTGCCCTGATCAGTACGCCGAGGCCGTCGGGGGGTCTGTTCAGGGTTTTCCTGGTGATGATGCCGTAGCCCTCAGAGAATGAGGTGAGGGTGACGAAGCTCATCACGAGGACGCTCAACGAAATGAGGGTGAGGATGAACTTGAGGCGCCGCCTCTTGATGCTCCTCTTCGCCATGGAGAACACCGGGACGACGATGTTGCTCAGGGGGACCTGCCCGTTCCTCTCCCGCCCCTTCATGAACCGCGGAAAGATCGTCGCAATGAATAGGGAGGCACCGATGGAGCCCACCGATACGCCGATGAACCGGGTGGGCGAGAGGATCATGCTTCCAGGATATGAGAGGTAGAGGACCACTATGGCTAAAATGAACAGCCCCACGCCCCCCAGCACCTTCGTGACGTCCCTGTTTGCGAGGAGGAACGCGACGGTCGTGGAGGCTAGAGCCAGGAAGACCACTATGATGTAGACCGAATACATGGCGTCGTTGAGCATCGAGATGAGGTGGGATCGGGTCTCCCAAGCTAGGAGGTAGCTCCTCTTGCAGTCCCCGAAGCTGTCCACGTACAGCCCCTCGGAGAGCAACTCCACAGAGTCCGAGAGGAAGGTCTCAGCGGCGACGACCACCGCCCTCTCCGAGACCATGTAGAACCCGTAAGACTCCATCTCGTCCAGCCTGCCGCGGACGGAGGCCAGAACGCCCTCCACCGTCTCGATGTTGTACTGGACTGAGAACGGCCTGACGTCACGGGCGACCAGGGCGCCCTGCCCCACGCCCCCCTGTTCGATTTTAATGGTGCGGATGTCCAGCCCCGCCCTGAAGAGGATAGAGACGTTCACCTCGACCACTACTCCCTCGTTGGCGGGGATCAAGAGGTGGTTTGGCTCAAGGTTTACGAACTTGCTGCTGCTCTCCCCTGAGTCGCCGAAGATCAGCGGGAAGCCGTCCCTCAGGATGACCTGGCCAGAGGATGGATCGAGAGTGGAGTATATGACCTCCGTTGGTAGTTCCTCGGACTCGACGAACTGGATGTCGCCCTCCACGATCAATGAAGCGGCCGGTTTCAGGTTCACGATGAGCTCAGCGTCGGGGAGATCATCTACACGGACCGGGAGATGGTCAACCCCGGGAGTCGAGAGATCATCGGCGAACAATATCAAGGAGTACTGCCGATCATCCAAGAACTGGAGTTCGAATCTACCGTCCGCATCCGTCTCAACCACGTCGATGAGGCCTCGACCATACCACAGGGAGGCGCTTGCGCCCTCCAAAGGCGCGCCTTCCTCATCCAAGATAAAGCCTGAGACTGTCGAAGAGCCCTCAACGGAGGCGATCGGCGACGCGGTGAGGAATAAAATGAACGCTATGAGGAGAACCACTCTGAGGGGTGAAACAGCTCCCTTCGAGTCCATGGCCGGGGTCAATCTACTAATTCCTCCTCTAGAGTCCCGGGCTCTTAAATATAGGCTTTCCCGGTGGGATATAGATTCAACTGAACGCGCCCGAATGGAAATATTCTTGACCTAGCTCCCGAGATAGGATAGGATTGGAAGATGACCCGAAGGATCAAGATACTATCACCCTCCGTCGGCGAGGTTCACGCTGAGCTGACGGACGAGAACCCCAAGACAGCTGACAAGATATGGGAGGCGTTACCCCTCCAGGCTAAAGCAAGCACCTGGGGGCAGGAGATCTACTTCTCCATCCCCGTCGAGATCGAGGACGAGAACGCCAAGGAGGTCGTGGAGAAAGGTGACCTCGGCTACTGGCCCCCGGGGAGCGCATTCTGCATCTTCTTCGGCCTCACACCTGCAAGCAGGGGGAACGAGATCAGGCCCGCCAGCCCCGTCAATGTATTCGGGAGGGTCCTGGACGGCCCCGAGGTCTTCATGAAGGTGAGGAGCGGCGACAGGATCGAGATCGACAGGGCCTAACCCTGTTGGGCCAGGGCTAACTTCGTCTCCAAGCGCCGCGCTAGATCCGTGATCATCTTCATGTTCGTCGAGAGGACGATGAGGGGCTCCCTCTCCTTCGACTAAAAGTCCAGGGTCAGTGGCTTCCTGAAGTCGAGCTCGGGGTGGCCCGGTGTCTCATCGAGGAGGCGAGCTTGGTTCTCCCGCATCCTCTCCTCGTTTATCAGGCCGCCCGAGGCGCACCTCTCTATCAGTTCGATGGCGCGCGTCATCAACACGAATATCCTGATGCCCTCCGTCCCCCCTCTCTGGTTGATCGAGAAAATCTTCAACTTCAAAGGAATCTCCCAAGATTATATTGAATCTTAAAATAAAACTAACTGCCCCCGACAGGCTTAACTTTCCTGACCCCTATGAAGCGGTATTGAGATGGTGAACCCAGGAGCCCTCTTCCGCCTCATGCGGCCCGTCAACTGCGCCATGATGGGATTCGCGATAGTTGTCGGCGCAGCGATTGGTGGAGGATGGGAGCTCTTCGGCTCTCCGCCGAGTCTGGCCTACGCGTTCGTGACGGGCTTCGCGCTCACCGGCAGCGCCATGGCCATCAACGACTACCACGACAGGGAGATCGACGCCATAAACGAACCCCAGAGGCCGATCCCCAGCGGGGAGGTCTCCCCGAGGGAGGCCCTGGCTGAGTCGGTGGTCCTAGGAGCCGTCGGCCTCGCCGCCTCGTGGCTTACGGGTTTGAACAGCCTGTTACTCGCCGTGCTGGGCTGGGGCATCTCGATCGCCTACGCCACCTTCGGCAAGAAGACAGGACTTCCCGGGAACCTGATGGTGAGCTCATGCATCGCCCTCCCCTTCGTCTACGGGGGGGTCATCGCCGGGGGGCTGACGATGCAGAGTTCATTGATGTTCACGCTTGTGGCGTTCCTAACGAACACGGGGAGGGAGATCACCAAGGGCATCGTCGACGTCGAGGGGGACAGGGCCGAGGGCGTTAGGACAGTCGCCGTCTCGAGGGGAGAGAGGACCGCAGCGTTGCTCTCGGCCGCGCTGTACCTGGCGGCAGCCATCATCTCAGTCGTGCCGTACTACTTGGACGCGGTCTCCATCTGGTACGTCCCCTTCGTCGGCGTCACTGATGTGGGACTGATCTACCTCTCATATTTGCTTGTGAAGGACTCCAGCCGTGAGAACAGCAGGAGGGTCAAGAACTGGGTCAGGACGCTCATGATGAGCGGCCTAGTGGGTTTCCTCCTCGGAAACCTGATGTAGAAGAACTACCTCGAGGAGAGGGCTATCCTCTCAACCTCGAGCCTACGGCGGATGGCGAAGGCGTTGCCGTCGTTGTTCGCGGCGCCGATGAGCTGGTTGGCGAGTATCTCCTCCAGTGTGAGCCTGTTGCTGAAGGCGGATTCCTTGATGCCCCTCACGATATACCTGAGGGCGAGGTCGATCCTCCTCTGGGGGGAGATGTCCACGGCGAGTCTGTATACGACGCCTCCGTAGCCGATCCTCGTGGTGTCCTCGTTGGGCGCGGCGTTCTCCACGGCCCTCACCAGGACCTCGATGGGGTTCCTGCCCGACTTTATGTTGATATACTTGAACGCGTTCTTCACGATGCTCGTGAGGCGGCTCTTGTCCCCGCCGCTGTTCCCCGGCCGCATCAGGCTGTTGATGAGCCGTTCCACTATGTTCATGTCCGATTTGCGGAACTTGCGGGCCTCGTGTCTGCCGCTCGTGTGGGGTAGGTAGACCGGCTCCAGGTTCAGGTATCTCTGGAGGCCTATGTCCCTGACGGTGATGCCGTCGAAGCTCCACTCTCCGAACAGCTTGGGGGCCTCGGCTGATGTCTGGCTCATTCAACCACTTCTTCCGTGAATCAGAGAGTGGAATAAGGGTACCCAAATAAAAGGGTTACCGAGGGCGCCAACAACCTTAAAATCGGCCCGCCCTCCTCACAGTAGATCAATGTCCGACAGGGGCTACAACGTCACGTACTACATTCTCTGCGTGATCGCCCTCTTCGTGATGATGAGCACCAGCCTCGTAATCCCCCTGATCTCC
>Ga0307379_10001909_pt1 | contig 31673 bp, 29 predicted proteins | sample UN2MG_FD_202237 | JGI IMG/M metagenome (GOLD analysis project Ga0307379, IMG submission 202237) | Soil microbial communities from Risofladan, Vaasa, Finland - UN-2 | ecosystem: Environmental > Terrestrial > Soil > Coastal area > Acid sulfate soil | place: Finland: Risofladan, Vaasa | collected...
CCGGAAGTTTCAACGAGAACCAGATGTCTACGAAACTGCCATCGCTGATAATAATACGCAGCTCATTGATGTCAGACACAAACGCCTCGATCACAATATCCGCAAACTCAACCTCGGCGATCTCGCGTAACTGTCCGACGTCCACCAGGCTCATGCCAAAGCCTCAATGAGTTGCAGCAGACGATCTCGCTTGTACTCCAAATGATCCAGGTGCTGCAAGTCCCGCCAGGAATCCGCCTCTTCCAGCGTTCCTTCACGATAACGGGCCTCCATCTCATCTACAGAGGACACACCGTAGCGGCCCGTGATCTCGAAGATCCGGGCTCTGACCTCGCGCAGTTGACGCTCCAGCAAAGCGCATACGCCTTGCTTTAGCAGATCATCCTCTGAAACCTGCAGCTCCTGGGCCACTATGCCAAGAATCGCATGCGTTTCCGTAGCGTGAGTAGTTAACATAGTCATGCCGGCCTCCTTCGATGCCTTTGCACCAAGTATACCACCGCAGGCACTTCATGTCCACCAGGATGAGGGCCATGGGCTGCAATTTCAGGCACGGACCACCACCTCTTTCAGGGCCCGACATACATAATCCACCTGTTCCTCTGACATCACACTCGAGAACGGCAGCGCCAGGCAGGTGTCTCCCGCCGCTTCTGTGGCCGGAAAGTCGCCCCGCCGGTAGCCGAACCGCTGCGCGTAGAACGGCTGCAGGTGAATGGGAGTGAAATAGGGCCGCGAGGGCACACCCCGCTCCTCCAGCGCGGCCATCACCTGCTTCCGGTCTACCTCCGGTGCCAGCCGAATGACGTAGACGAACCAGGACGTGCGCGTGGTCGTTGGCGCCACGTAGGGAATCGTGACGCCGTCCACTTGTCGCAGCCGCTCGTTGTACATCCCGGCCACGCGCTCCCGTTTGGCCAGCAACTCCTCGATGCGCCCCAGTTGCGCCAGCCCCAGCGCGGCGCTCATCTCGTCCAGCCGGTAGTTGTAGCCCAGGCGGGAGTGGTTGAGCCAGGCGTCGAACACGTCCCGCCCCTGGTTGCGCAACGAGCGGAACAACGCGTCCCACTCGTCCCGCTCGGTGACGATCACCCCACCCTCCCCGGTCGTCATCTGCTTGTTGGGATAAAAGGCGAATACCCCTACGTCTCCCAGTGTGCCAGCCTGGCGCCCCTTGTACTCGGCACCGATGGCTTCGCAGGCATCTTCGATGACGACCAGGTTGTGACGCCTGGCCACCTCGCCGATCGCATCATAGTCCGCCGGCTGGCCGAAGGCATCCACTGGAAGAATGGCTTTCAACTGGTGAGTGGAGGATGGAGAATGGAGAATGGTAGGTGGGAGCCAGCGGTTGGCGGCGTCGCCGCCGCGGGCCAGGTCGTCGGCCGCGGCGGTCACCAGCGCCGGGTCCAGGTTGAGCGTGTGGGGATCAATGTCCACAAAGATGGGGACCGCCCGCTCGTAGAGGACGCAGTTGGCCGAGGCGACGAAGGAGAAGGGGGTGGTGAGCACCAGGTCCCCCTCGCCCACGCCCGCCGCGATGACCGCCAGGTGCAGCCCGGACGTGCCGCTGGAGACGGCGATGGCGTGCGCCGTCCCGACGAAGGACGCCATGGCTTGCTCGAAAGCCTTGATCTGCGGGCCGATGCTCAGGTATGGTGTGCGCAACACGCTGACTACCGCCTCGATCTCAGCCGCAGTGAGATCAGGCGCAGACATCGAGATAGGTCCGGCAGCACTCATTCCCTGTTCCTTTCTAGCGGCCTTGCTGGCACCCCGACCGCGATCATATTCGCCGGGATGTCCTTGGTGACCACAGCCCCTGCGCCAACGACACACCACTCTCCCACCTGCCGCTGCGGCATGACGATGGCCCCAATGCCCACCAATACCCCTGTGCCAATCGTCACGTTGCCGCCCAGATGAGCGCCAGGCGCCACGTGCACGTGGTCGCCGATGCGGTTATGATGGTCCACTGTGCACCCGGTGTTCAGGATCACGTTCGCCCCCACTACGCTGCCCGGGTTGACAATCGCACCTGCGCAGACCATGCTGCCAGGTCCAATGCTCACGTCAGAGGCGAGGATTGAGCGGGGGTGAATCGCCGTCGCAAAACGTTCGCCGCGCCCCTCCAGCCGCTCGTAAAGCACCTGCCGGGCACGGTTGTTCCCGATCGCCAGGATGACCGCGTCGTGGGAGACCGCGTCTATGTGCTCCAGCGGTCCCCAAACCCGCAATCCCAGCCTGGCCTGGCCGTGGTGTTGAGGATCGTCATCCAGGTAGCCCACCGGTACGGCAACGCTGCCAGCGCGATAGGCGCACAAGAGTATGTCAGCGACGACCTGTCCGTGGCCTCCTGCACCAACAATCAATACGTTCATGACTGACCCTGGCGCGCCATAGAGTCCAGCAACCGGCTTATCCAGGTCACAGCCATCGCTCACCCTCATGCAGTGCGTCCTTAGCCCCAGCGCACTCGGCCCATCTCTCGGTCAGAATCACATCCAGCCCCATGCTTACTCAAGACTACCCCTGACTGATGGTAGTGCCACGACAGGCAAACTCAGCCCACGCCGCCAGCAAACCATCCCACGACACAGCCCGAGGGCCTGTTGGTGAACATTATGCTACATTCAGAACCAGATCCAAGACACGCTTATCACAGCACTCGTAGGATGCAGAGAACGTTGGTAATGCACTCACCGCTCGTCGTTCTGTCCCGATGGGAGTATGGTCGCCATGACATCTTCCAGGCAGACCTCCAACGAGTCATGTAAGTTGTCTTTCCGCCCAATCTCAAGCAGTCTCTCAGTGGCCAGCATTGGAGAGCTCTCCCAAGTAGAGGCCGTGCTGGGCTATTTCCTCCAGCGACGCAATGTCCTTCTTGATCTTGCCGGCAACTGCAGTCCAGTGATGCCACATTATGTAATCTTCGTGCATCTGGTAGTCAGCATCGTCGGTAAGTCCGTCTACATCCAACCGGGCCAGGGTAATCTTGTATTTCTCTTCAAAGTGCTGCACCTTGCTCTCAGCCAGAAAGAGTCGCTTTCTCAAGTCGGACAGCCTCAGGGCCGCCCCGTGGCTGATGATGGCATTTCTCTCCTCAAGGGGAAGGGACAAGAAAGTCCTCTCCATCTGTGCTTTGACACCCACCTTATCCATCCCTCTACCTCCATTGTGACATCCTGTACCTATCTCACTTGCATAATCGCGCCCTCTCACACACTGCTCGCGTGGTGGGCATTATACACCATCTCTTGGGGCAGCCAAACGTTGCCCCATTAGGGGAAACGAAGCAGAACGGTGGGAGAAAAACACAGACTTCGCCAGTTTCCGCCACCTGGGTGGGGCGTGTCAGCCTTCTTGCGGGCTGAGGGTGCCTCTGAGTGGGACAACTCTGCCATCTCGCATCCGAGGCCATTTTTATCAACCCCCTCTGTCTATGGCAAGATCACCCAAATGTAGGGCAAAAGGGCAAACTGAGGTCTGAATCGCCACAGATGGTGGTCACTGCTATGCGAATCTGCTTCGAAATCCCCATTATCCAGGAAGCACCGAGCGGTCCATGACGCTTGCCTCATTGTGCCCGCGATCGGCACCGGCCGCAGCACCGTTGCTTCCCATGAACTCCTCCATCGTCGCCTGCCCCGGCTGGCTGATCCCCTCCCGCTTGAGGATCTTCCACAGCGTCAGGGCCAGGATTTTGAGGTCCAGCCCCAGCGACCAATGGTCCACGTACCACACGTCCAGCGCGAACTTTTGCTCCCACGTGATCGCATTGCGGCCGTTGACCTGTGCCCAGCCGGTGATGCCGGGCCTTACTTTGTGGCGGCGCATCTGCTCCGGGGTGTACCGGTCCAGGTATTGCATCATCAAAGGGCGCGGCCCCACCAGGCTCATCTCCCCTTTCAGCACGTTCAAGAGTTCCGGCAGTTCGTCCAGGCTGGTGCTGCGCAAAAAGCGGCCCAGTGGCCTCAGGCGCTGGGCATCGGGAAGCAGATTGCCACGGGCGTCGCGGGCATCGGTCATGGTGCGGAATTTATAGAGCGTGAATGGCTGGCCATGCAGGCCGGGGCGCTGCTGGCGAAAGAGGACCGGTGAGCCGAGTTTCAGACGCACCAGCACAGCCACCAGCGCGAGCGCCGGAAGGAACACGACCAGCGCTGGGGCAGTCAGCACCAGGTCCAGGATGCGCTTGCCATAACGCGCGTAGAAACTGGAACTCCCTGACGACATCAGCATGCCATATCCTCTGGTTCATTTGCCGCTGGGCAAGTTTGGGGGAAGAGTTATTAGATCACCTATCGGTCCATTTCGCTAACTTTGACACTTCCATACTGCTGGCCGTTCATCTCTGTCACCGGGGTCGGTAGTGAAACCCCAACACAATTTTCGTCACAGCGGTCGAAACGTGCCGTTCCACGTACTCGGCAGGCGGCATCCAATCGCATTCTGAGTTAAGCGCAATGTCTACGGCGCGCAGGATTGCCTCTGGGGCGCTGCCGGTCAAGACGTTGCTGCCACACTCCATCGTTTCCGCCCGTTCGGTCACATCCCGAATGGTGACGTTGGGCACCCTGAAGATGCAACACTCCTCCTGCACAGTGCCACTGTCGCTCAACACACAGCGAGCGTTGCGCTCCAGTTTGACGAAATCGAAAAAGCCTAAAGGCGTGAGCAACCGTACACGCTCCGATTGAGGATCCAGGCCAAACAAGCGCATCTTGTCGGCGGTACGAGGATGCAGGCTAACGACCATGGGCTGCAGGTAAGTGTCAGCGACCAGTGCCAGCCCCTGCAACAGTCGCTCGAGCCGGGCGGGATCGTCTACGTTCTCGGCCCGGTGCAGCGTGACCAGAAAATATTCGCCAGGTTGCACGTCCAGACGGTTCAGCACGTCGCTGGCCTCGATTTGAGCAGAGTACGTGTTCAGCACTTCGCATATTGGGTTGCCAACCACGAAGATGCGCTCACGTTCGATGCCTTCGCGCAATAGATTCTCCTTGCTGCGGTGGGTATAGGGCATCAGCACTGTGCTGCAATGATCAATGATGCGGCGGTTGACCTCCTCTGGCACACGATCGTCGTAACAGCGGTTCCCAGCCTCCAGATGATAGACTGGAATCCCCATCCGCGCGGCGACGATAGCTGCCAGTCCGCTGTTCGTATCACCCAGGATCAGCAAGCGGTCTGGCTTAACCTTAGCCAGCGCTTCGCCGGAGCGGGTGATGATCTGGCCCACCTGGGCAGCAAAGTCGGCCGCCTGCACGCCCAGATGCAGGTCTGGCTGGCGCAGGTCCAGCTCACGAAAGAACACATCGCTCAAGTTCTCGTCGTAATTCTGGCCGGTGTGCACCAGAACCTGCTCGCAAAAGCGATCCAACTGCTTGATGATCACACTCAACCGGATGATCTCCGGTCGAGTACCGAAGAGGGTCATCACTCTCATAAAGGCACTTCCACTGGGAGTTGTCCAGCCAGGTAGGGGGCCAGCAACTCACGCAACCCGGCATGGTCCAGCGTCACGTGCGCAGATGAGTATTCCTCCTGTAGGACCGGACGGTCAATTGGAGCCGGGCGCAATTCGGGCAGCATGGGACAGATCACATAGTACCCGTCGCGCTCGATAGTCCGGTAGCATTCCTCTTCGGACACCATGATCTCGTGGATCTTTTCACCCGGGCGGATGCCGGTATAGACAATCGGGATGTCCCGCCCGTTGATCAGCACCTCGGCCAGATCCACGACTCGAGCCGCCGGCACTTGAGGCACGTAGGTCTCGCCGGCCAGTGCGCCGCGGATAGCCGCGAACACGGTGTCCACCGCCTGATCCAGGCTGAGCAGAAAGCGGGTCATCTCCTTCAGCGTGACCGTCACCGGGCCCCCATTCGCAATTTGATCTAAGAAGAGTGGCACGACTGAGCCACGCGAGGCGATGACGTTGCCATACCGCACGCAAGCGAAGCGAGTGTCGGGGCAATTCCTGTTGGCTTCGATGAAGAGGCGCTCCTGCAGGGCTTTGGTCATGCCCATGACATTGATGGGCTTGCAGGCTTTGTCGGTCGAGATGCCAACGACCAGCCTGACGGGCGTGTTATTCTCTCGAATCGCCCGCACCACGTTGTGTGGACCGATGATGTTCGTCTGCACGGCCTGAAAGGGAAAGTATTCGCAGGTAGGCACCTGCTTCAAGGCGGCCGCGTGAATGACTACGTCGGCCTCACGCGCGGCCTGCAATACCGACGAGTAGTCGCGCACGTCGCCGATGCGAAAACTCAGCAACTCCTCGAAATTGTGGTAGATGACCTCGTCCGTAGCGGCCCGGCGGTTGAGGTACGACAGGCGCATGTAGTGTTGCTTGGCCTCGTCGCGTGAAAAGACGGTGATTCTGGCCGGCTGGCCCATCTCACCCGTCAATAGCCGGCGTACGACGGCCTGCCCCAGCGAGCCGGTGCCGCCGGTGACCAGAATGCGTTTACCCTCTAACGGTGGCATACCGTGTTCTCCATTCGTCGTAAGGTGTCGTATCGCCTGCCAATTCTGCGATCATCTCATCCCACGCAGGGATGGCATAGCCGGTCGCCGACAGGAAGCGCGAGGCATCCAGGCTGCGGTCGCAGAAAAAGTCCTCGTCCGGCTCGATCTCGATATCCAGTCCCATCGCGTCACGAATCTTGACCAAGAGATCATATTTGCTGATCGGTGCACTGGAGATGTGATACAGGCCTGATAGGTTGGGACAATCTGCAATCAGGTCTCCCATAATACGGGCCAACACCTGCGTAGGGAAACCGGTGTAGATCGCATTGAGGTAGCCGCGGACCCGCCCGCCACGATGGCTGAGAAACCACTCCAGCAACGCGCTCTGCTTGGCAAAGTCACGCCCAAAGATCGAGGTGCGGATGGTCAAACATCCCTGGCGATTTACCTCTCCCAACGTTTTTGTACGCCCGTATAGGTCCTCAGCATCGGGGATGTCATCCTCGGTGTAATTTCCCTTCCGCCCACTGAACACACAATCCGTGCTCATGTGCAGCATGCGCGTCCCCGTCGCAGTGCAAAGTTCCGCCAGGCGATGCGGAAAGAGCGAGTTCAGATTGACGCTGATGAGCGGATCTTTGGCTTCTTTCAATTGCTTGATGATGCCGATGCAATTGATGACCACGTCGGGCTTCACCTGGGCAAAGGCCCGAATCACCGTATCAAAGTCCATCGCGTCTACGCCACCGATAGTGCGGTGGGGGTCCGTGTCGGCATACATCGGATAGCGGATCCATAAGCCATGGGGGCTCCGGAACGTGACGTACATCTCAAACTGCCCACTCAACACCTGGAAAACCTTGTGCCCCAACATCCCTTCGCCGCCCAAAATTAAGACGCGCACGACGTCATTCCTCCCATATCCTCTCAATCTTCCAGTCCAGTTCTATTCCTATTTCGTCCCATGACTTCTTTGAGCAAAGCTTCATGGCGATCCATCATCGTCTGGCGCGTATAGTTCGCCAGGAATGCCTGTCGGCCAGCCTGCCCCATCGCTCCACGCTCAGCCGGTGACATTGCATAAAAAGCCCGCACTTTCTGAGCCAGAGCAGCAGGATCTTCCTGGGGACAGATAAGCCCGGCACCTGCCTGACGGATCACATCGGCCGAATCACCGGCCACCACGCCCAAGATCGGTCGTCCGCAGGCCAGGTAGGCCAATGTCTTGGATGGTATCGTGATCTCGAACAGTGGGTCGCGCTTCAGATGTATCAACAGCACATCCGCCAGGGCGAAAAAGCGCGGCATCTCCTGCGCAGGCTGTTGTCCAAGGAAACACACGTTGCCCAGATTGCGCTCCCGAGCCATGTGGCGGAGGGCACCTTGATCTATGCCCTCACCGATGAAAACGAACTGGACCTCGGGTAAATCGTGCAGCAAGGTAGCAGCCTCAATCACATTATGTAGCCCCTGCGCTGCCCCCAGATTGCCGCCAAACACGACGTTAAAGCGACCTGCTAACCCATACTTTGCCGCCAGGCTTTCATCACGTGGCACAGGGCGATAGAGTTCCTCATCTGCCCAGTTAGAGATGACGTGAATCTTTCCCGCTGGCACTCCCTTACTGATGAGATTTCTCTTGAATCCAGGTGATACCACAGTAATGGCGGCTGCTCGGCGGTAAATAGAACGCGCCAGACAGCCGAGCCAAGCCACAACATGTTTCGACAATACCATCCCACTGGCAGCAACTGTCTCCGGCCACATATCGTGGATTGCATAGACAAAAGGCACCCGCCGCAGCAGGCTGATCCAACAGGCAGGGACGCCCACCGTGAGCGGTGGATGATAGACCCACATCACATCTGCTCGACCAGAGAGTAGTGGCCCCAGCAGGGAGGCCGAAGCCGCAAAGCTCAGATAGTTGATTGAACGCCGTATCCCAGAGTGACTGTGATCGGGGTAGAGAGGCACTCGTTTGACCAGTAGATGCCCCATCAACTCACGTTGATATAGGCGGAGGCGGTAGCCCGTGTATAGCTTGCCCGCTGGATAGTTAGGGAATCCTGTAAGAATCTCGACGCAATGGCCGCGCTCATCCATGCTCTGCGCCAGTTCATGTACGAGATGAGCAGGCTCAGGGTAGTACCACTGACTGAGAATCAGAAGTCTCATTTCGTCAACACCTTATTGGCGACCTGGGCAATGAAGTCAAATGTGTCTCTGGCACAACTTTCCCAGGAATATTCTTGAGCACGCCTGTATGCAGATTGGGCACACTGTTCACGTAGGCCAGGATCCATGATTAGAGACCTCAAGGTCCTGGCGATTTCCTCCGGCCGCTCTGGACCGAAATAGACACCTCCCTCACTCAGCACCTCTGGCATCGGCCCGCGGTTAGAACAGGCGATAGGCAAACCAGAGGCCATTGCCTCAAGCAGGATATTGGGCATGTTTTCGCAACTGGAAGCGAAAACAAAACCGTCTGCCCGGTGATAATAGCACGTTATTTCAGAATAGGCTATCGGCCCTTTATAGTGCACGAATTCCTCCTGCGGGTCAACCCGGCCGATGACTTTCCGCAAGTGCCGTAGAGCGGGCGGATACGCCGACCCAACTAGGTCCAATTCAAGCGGTATCCCTTCCCACCTCAGTCGAGCTACTGCCTCGACCACGTGCCACTGGTGTTTGTAGAGATCAACGGTCGAGACATAAAGAAGCCGAAACGGTCGACTCAGCGAATAGTCACTCAGAGGTCTTTGCACTCTCGGTGGCAGACAGAAGCATTGGTTTATACCATGGGGAATAATAGTCCAACGCCCCCTGAGTTTCCTGACCTGCTGCACAATTGTGGAGCGAGCGTACTCGTTGAGAAAGATCACTCCATCGGCGTTGCGAAGGCTTCCCGTCTGGCTTAGACGAAGCAAGGACAACCTCAAGAATATCCAGGAAGCGCCATAGCGGCGCACCTCGGCGCGCTCAAATGGCAACATATTCCGAGACATAGTCACAACAGGTCTGAAGGAGCCCCTCCAGTTTCCTCCGGGCACGAATAAGACATCGCATGTTTGTTTAGCCAATTGTGGCAGTTTCAGGGCCTGCCAATATAGGCGCACTGGCAACGGACGATCGAGCATAGGTTCGTGAACAGGCTGTAACCAGGGGCTGACAGGTATCTTCTTCAACGTGTCCTGACCTGCCCACACTACCACTTGTGTTATTCCATGCTCACAGGGCCGAGCGTGCCGCAAGAGTTCGACCAGGTGAGTCACGCCGCCCCCAGCACGGATGTTCGAAGCATCAATTCCCAGTTGCATATCGGACAGCCATTGAAGTTGCGAGGCCTACGCTTCAGCCCGGTGTAGGGGCAAATCAACACCATGATAAACGACGCCAACCTTTCTGGCGTCAACGTGCCATCTTTCAACCAGAAAATCTTGCACGTAACAGGACACAGCAATAATGTGATCTGCCCGTTTACAGGCTCCCCATGCTGCACTGGCTCTAACCAAATTCTTAAGCCCCTCCAGCAACGAATTACCTCCAAAAGGCACAGTCAGCGGTTCCATGTTACGTACCATGACAACCGTCGGAATTTGACCGCAGTTCAACCAGCGCGCTGTTGGAATGAACACAACATCAGGAACCTGCTGGCGTAATCGTGTCCTTAGCCAGGGATAGCCCCGCCTGGAATCTGCTGGCGGCCAGATGGTCAACGATGTAACTCCGATGCCGCCCAGGTGGTCGGCGGCTTGAGGTGGGATGAAAACATCCAGGTGATTTACCCTGGGGTTATTCTGCCACAATGGTAGCAGTTTCTGCAAGTATTTGCGATAACCGCCACTCAGACCGCCGCCTGTGAGATTAACGACTGCTACTCGCACTCAAATAACCCCTACTGAACCATATTTACTGTCACCTGACCCCCCGACCAACCAAGTGGCCTGTCCGAAGCACTTCGATGTCTGCCAGACCAGCCTCCATCAACCAGGCCTGTAACGTCCGTGCTAACTGAGGTTGATCATACATGGACGCTAACATATCAAAGGTATCCAGAACAGCCCACTCCGACAACTGCGTCTTTGACAAAGGATACACACCTTCGTAATTCGCCACCGGAATGACATAACGGAGTTTGTGTCCGATGACAGGAATGTGTCCCAAGAGCACACTCAAGGGCAATAGCAGTTTCACCATCCACTGAACCAGGTCGAACAGACGGGCCGGCGGCAGTCGCTTGGTCAGTGGGCGCAGCCAATATTTCGGCCACAGCAGGTTGCCGACCAGTTTGGGATACACATCTACCGCCATACGCCCCCCCTCACGCAGTTGAGCAGGCAACGCCATGAAAGCCCGCTTGACATCTGGGGTGTGCTGCAGCACGCCAAAGCAATACACAAAGTCAAAACCAGCCGGTTTAAATGGCAGATGATAAATGTCCCCCTGTACCACGTTCAGATTAGGGTGCGAACCAAGATTCTGCCAACAGGCATCTACGGCAGACGAGTAGTCAAGCGCGACCAGATTGGCTCCACAAGCGAGAGCAATTTCAGCAAATCGGCCTGCGCCACAGCCTACATCGAGGACCATCCTGCCGGCCAGATCGTCGAGCGACCAACCTGTCTGGCGGAAGAAACGCTCGCGAGAAATTGGCAAGCCAGAAGAACTGTCGAGCTGGGTCCGCCGAAAACGATTCCATTGTAAGCCAAAACTGGTAGCATAATTCTCGGCCGGTACAAACCGCGGCACGAAGCGAATTATCGGGAATGTTTGAGCACATCCATCACACGTCAGTTGGCCACTCTCTACTTCGCCGCTGGCCTCATGCGCTTCAAGCAGATATAGGTTGCCTCTGCAATTTGGGCAACACAACAGGTTGAGGAGTTGGCGCTTCAAACTGACTCCTTCATTGTGAGCCACCGACCATAACCACTGGCAAATACGTCTTGCTCCTGTCCACTGCCACTTGAAACGACTGATACGTCGTCGCCTGGTTCACCGAATTCACAACCTGTATGACGACGTCGAATATTCCCAGGCATGGCATACCTGTAACCAGGCCGGTGCGACGATCAATCGCCATCCAGTCCGGTGCGGTAAGCAACGAGTAACTCAACACATCGGTCATATAGGGTATCGGCTGCGGAGAATAGTACTCGAGATCCTCGATGGAATAGACGACCCCGACCTGATACTCATAGGGCTGTCCCACGCGGGTCTCGGTGATGGGCGTACTATAGATAAACTGCCTGTCAACTGCGACCTGCAGCGTGGGCGCGCTCCGGGTCCCGTTGGCGTCCACCGCCACGACCCGGTAATAATAGCGGTTTTGGTTGGGGTAGTCTGGCACCTCCTGGATCGCCTGGAAACTAACCATCGTCGTGGTAGCGATCAAATTGCTGGCAATCGTCTCCGTTACCACCTGATAGGGAGGAATCCAGTGGGTCACGACTACGTGGTCCTGATCGGCAGGCGTAAAGCCTTTCTCATTACTTCCATACACTTTATAATAGAGCGGAGCAGGGCCCTCCGGATTGGGTGACCAGCTTAGCGTATGCAGATCACTGAAATGTAGACTGAGTGGAGCCGCCGGGCCGTGAGGGACAAAACTCCAGACGTCGCTCCACCCGCTCCACACGCCATTCACATCTCGGCTCCTGACACGCCAGTAATAGCGAGTGTTGTCATTGAGCAGGCCATCATAGGGCACCTGGAAAGTCGAGGTCGGTACCACTCGATCGAAATTGGGCGAAAGTGGCCATGCCAGGTCAGGCCTGTCGCTGAGAACAAAGTGATAATCCTTGATTTCATCTCCATCAGGATCAACGGCTTCAGACCAGGCAAATGTGAACCTGGTACCGGGAACCTCGCTCCCATCAGCGGGATAGAGCGGAGCCAGCGGAGGGGCCGGGGGGCGTGTGGGGGAACTCTCCCACCATTCGTGCGTGATCAAAACCTGGTGAGGAACGGCCGTCTCGTCGCTGTAGACAATAGTATTAGGTCCCAACGCCAAAGCCGGCAACGAAAATGGGGCCATCTGAACGTCGGTTTTCAGTCTCAAGCCATTCATCCCCACCGCAATCGCGCCACCGGCAGACTCAAATTCAAACTTGATGAAATAAGCATACCTGGCCGTGTCTGATAGCGGGGCGATGTAGCGATCAATACTTTCGTAATGGACAAAACTGCCCACCTGGTCTGCCGACCACACCTTCTGCCACGCCTGGCCATCAAAAGAGATGTAGACATTTACTGCACCGTTGGAACTGCTGCGGTAAAACTCCCCTCCCACTTTGCCACCCACAATGACGTAGGGGGACTCGACCTTGAGAACGATGTACCCGGTCGTCCCATCGTCGCCTAAATGCAGTTTCGGCCACTGCCCATCGTCGGCGATAGAACGAACGTTCTGCTCGGCTTCCAGATACTCCCGGTAGAGATTGTCGTCGAGAGCAGGCTCGTAAACCGCCTTGCCATCGGCAAAAAGTCGGGGCGGAGCAATTTCGCCCACCAGGTCGTGATACTTGCCGACCTCGTCCCAACGCCATTCAAACGACTCTTGTGGCCTCAGCGTAAAGCGTATCTCGTGGTCGAGAAGATCCACGCTGTCGTCAATGGCGTCATTGTGACCATACAGTGACGCCATCACTTCATCCGTCTGCACAGTATAAGAACCGTACTCAAAGCGGTCAAAGTGATGTGTGCGCTTGGCCAGATCGTGATCGTAACTCACCTGCTCGACGCTGGCGGCAGTTCGATTGTCGGGCAAGAGATAGAACGCGCTTGCGTCCGTATCCAGCACGTGGTAGGCGCCATCGTACCAGACCTCGGACACCACATGTCCGTACAGTTGCCAGAGCCGGGCGGGCAGCCCCGCCCGCTCCCACAGCGCCATTGCCATCAGGGCCTTATCGCCGCACAATCCATATCCGTACACATTCAGCAACTTCACGGGATTGGGGAATTCTGGAGCGTTATACTCGGCCAGGTAGTCATGGTATAGGTTTTCCTTGACAAAGTACCAGATGGCCAGGGCTTTCTCCCGGTCCAACATTGTGTCAGCCAGGATTTCGTCCAAAATATCGTCCAGGGTACCCCAATTGCGCCTGCCATTGACGACAATCTTCGGGTTCACAACCGGTACCGTACCGGTATTCTCTACCTTCAGCGATACATTGGGTTGGTATAGATCGATTAAATAGTTTTGCCCGCTGCGCGTAATCGTATTTTGCTCGTCTACTGTACCGCCCATCGTAATCTGGTAGGTGTGTGCACTGCTGGCGACGAACTCTTGATACCTGTGGAGAGTACCGCCCCAATCGAACGCAGATCTGTCGGGCCATGTTGGCGCCGTGACCAGACCTACCCTTTTAATCGTGTTCAAGTCAACCTGCGCAACTGCCTCGTCCTCTGTAATAACACCGCCAGTTGCAAGTGGTTGTGGACCATACCAGTATACTCCAGTTGGCCAGGCAACGTTCCTTCCTGGGAAAAAGCCCGCCTGGGAAACCTGACCAGAGCCAGCCAGTAACAATAGGCTCTACACAGATTTGTGGGGTAAAAACAGCGCTAATCCCTATTCTGACCGCTCTTTTGGTCAAAAGTGGGGTCCCCACCTTGCTTTTGGGCGCATTTTGGCAATCAAGTGGGACAAAAGCCCATCGTGAACCCACTAATCTGCGTAGACCCTAACAATATTGGCAGGCCAGTCAAAGCCAATAAGAGCGCGATTACCGTCAATGTTGTGTGAGTGAGACGCATGCTGCAATGTCCTCCAATGTCACTCTATGCTGTTACGTTCCCGTTTTTCCGTAAGATGCTGTACCATCCGTTGTACTGTAACTGCCCACCCCCTTTCTTCGTGCGCTTCAGACGCTCGGAATGATATAGCCGAGCAATTATGTGGCATCAGGCTGTTTGGTTTCAAGGCACTCCTGCTAAAGAGTGATGCCGTATTCTCGCCTCCATAATTCAAACATGGCCAGGGCAAACAGCCGCTGAGTGTTGGCGTAGCCCCGGCGTTGTCCAACGATCAGACTCCGGATCGTGCGTTGGTCAAACAGGCCCGGATCCGCTTCACACAACACTGACTCAACAAAACTGCCCCACCTGCCTTTGAACCAGACTGCCAGCGGCATAGAAAGCCCCTGCTTGCGCTTGAGATCGAGCGCAGCAGGCAGCAAGCGTTGAGCCAGGCAGCGCGGCAGGATCTTGCGTTCGGCATCGGTTGCCCGGAGCATATCCGGCACGCGGCCAAACGCAAACTCGATTATCTGATGATCCAGCCACGGGGCGTGCACTTCCAACGAGGCCAGCATGCTGGCACGGTCCATTTTGACCAGATACGCATCCACCATCGTCGTCTGAAAATCCGCGCGCGTCGCCTGCTGAAGTAGAGTATGGCCCGGCAAGCACAATCCGGCCTTATAGGTCTCTGGCGAAACGTCTTGTCCACCACGGCCTATACCAACCGGCGCCAGCAAGCGGTGGCGCGTGAACCCATCGAAGTACATGTTGATGTGAGCAATGCTGTAAGCCAGGTCAGCGGTGAGGCCAATAAGATGGTTACGACCTTTCAACCCTGGTGGGAGCCAACGGGCCATGCCTGCCAGCCGTCGTAACGGGCGAGGAATAAAACGTCGTGCGTGTTCCTGTCGCAGAATCCAACTGTAATGCGGGTAACCGCCGAACAACTCGTCGCCGCCGTCGCCACCCAACGCCACCGTCGTGTGCTGGCGGACCAGGCGCGAGATCAGGTACGTGGGCACCATCGAAGAGTCGGCCATCGGCTCGTCGTACTGGCGGGCCAATTCCGGCAAGAGTTCCACTGCAGACGGTTCGGCGACCAGTTCGGTGTGCTGCGTTCCAAAGTGCTCCGCCACCAGCCGGGCATACGGCGCCTCATCGTAAACGCCGTGGCCGGGAAATGAGATAGTGAAAGTTCTGACCGGCCCGGGGGACACTCGCGCCGCCATGGCCGTCACCAGGCTGGAATCAACCCCGCCGCTCAACAAGATACCCACCGGCACATCCACGGCCAGTTGCCGCCGCACCGCACCTTCGAGCAGGGCTTCGAGTTCTTCAGCCAACTCGTCGGCGGAAGCGCTCGAAGGCGATGGTTCCGGCAGTTGCCAGTAGCGCCACGGGTGCAGAGCGTCGGTCTCCAGGTCATAGGTCATCGCCTGGCCCTGGCCCAACTTGCGCACTCCCTTGAGAATACACATCTCGCCGGGCACGTAACCATAGGCAAGATAGTGTTCCAATGCTGCCAGGTCAAGTGCGCGCGGGAAGGACGGGTCGGCCATCAGCGCCTTGAGTTCCGAAGCGAAGACCAGTCGGCCGGGTGTATGGGAGTAGAACAACGGCTTTTCACCTGCCCTGTCGCGGGCCAGGAACAGTTGCCGGGTCACATAATCGTACAAGCCGAAGGCGAACGCACCGTTCAGGCGCGACAGGCAGTCCACCCCCCATTCGCTGTATGCTTCCAGGATCACCTCGGTGTCGCTGGCCGTGCGGAAGCGGTGGCCACACGATTCCAGTGTGCGGCGCACGTCCCGGTGATTGTAGATCTCACCGTTGAACGTGATGCAGAGGCGGCCGGATGAACTCTGCATGGGCTGATGGCCGCCGGGCGAGAGGTCTACAACCGCCAGCCTCCGGTGCGCAAAACCTACTCGCCCATCTGGCAACCACCACTCTCCAGCGTCATCCGGCCCACGATGGCGTAACGTATCGCGCATAGTCACAAGCAGGTCTCGCCGGACAACGGGAGACCGGGAAGCAAGACCGACAATCCCACACATTTCAGGATTCTCCCTGGTGGCAAGCCCTGAACCGATCCAGGACTCCCATATAGACCTGTTCATACTGGCGCGCAATTGCCCGTGTGGACCACTGCGCCACCCGCGCCCGGGCATTTCGAGCCCGACGTGCCGCCGCCGCAGGCGCCGAGAGGACATTGCTGATAGCCTGGGCTATCTCGGCTGGAGCGTATGGGCTTACCAGCAACGCACATTGCTCATCCAGAAACTCACGATGTGCTGGGATGTCGGAGACCACCAGTGGGCAGCCACAGGCCATCGCTTCCAGCACGGTGTTCGGGTGGCCCTCGAAAAGACTGACCGACACAAACACATCTGCTCGTTTTATCCAGCTCCAGACTGCCGGCACATATCCAGGCAACAACACCCGACCGGGAAGCGCGTATTCCTTAATCCACCGCTCCACTTCAGGACGCAAAGCGCCTTCGCCGCATAGAACCGCCACCACTTCAGGCCTAGAGACAACCTCGCGCAGGGCCAGCAGAAGCGTCTCAAGATTCTTCTGCGGGTCAAAGCGCCCAACGTACAGGACAACTCGCTGATCTGGCCCCAGCCCGGTTTCTTCCGGCGCAGCGGGTTGCACCGTTTCGATCTCCTCGAGCGGTAGCGCGTTGGGGACCACGCAGTGTGGGACGCGGCTGTTCAGACGTGCCTGCCAGTATCGGTCGCCACCCATTGAATTGGAAACGATCGCGCTGGCCCTGGATGCAAGCAGAACACGCAGCCAATTCTTGGGCGTTGGAGGGTAAGCCAATGCTGAGCAGCGCTCGCTGAATACCCAGGGAACTCGGGCGGTCTCCGCCGCCATCCCGCCCAGAATTTCCATTTGGAGCATCCAAACTTGAATCAGATCTGGCTTCACCGCGTTGATCACGCGCAACAACTGCCAAAAGATCCTGGGGTCATAATTGCTTCGAGCGACCAGTTCGTGGATTACGGCCCCACTTGCTTGCAACCGGCCAAAATTCGGCCCACCATATAAGAGCGCAACGTGCACCTCCCACCCCATGCGCGTTAATTCTCCTGCGAGATAGGCCAGTTGCCGCTCCGCGCCGCCGCCCTCCATGCTTGGGATGCAGTGCAGGACTCTGATTGAACTCACGGCGCACTCCGGGTGATCTCCTGTTTTACCAACGTGTCCCGAGACTCGACTCTCAATAGATTGACACACGCTGAACCAAGACCACAGACTGCCCAAAAACTATAGTGAACCAAAATGTTTGCCAATGCGGCCGATATGAACACAACAGGTAGTGCCGCCAGTGATGCTGCGACAACAACATCTCGATTACGAACCGCCCTGGCTACCAGTTTGTAGCTGCGTGCATATTGCACAAAGTGCATCACAAACGGAACAAAGGCCAGCAGCCCTCCTTCTACCAGAATTTCGGCATAGACGTTATGGGTGTACAGACCCTGCCCTCCCGTGGCAGCATTGATCTCGGGATCCGTGTTTGAATACTCTAAAAAACGATAGTACCCTATGCCGAATACTGGGTTTTCACGAATACCCCTCCACGCTGTGCGTAGGATTATCAGCCGCACAACCGCTGTGCTGCGCGCGACACCGTCGAGCAGAATTTCGCTACCGCGTCGGTACTTTAGCCTTTCCCGGATCACCCCCGATGAGAGCACTAGCACGACCACTAGCACGACCAAGAGGAGACCCGTCAACGCCAGACGCAGTCTGTTCGCCTTACTGGCCACCCGCCATAAGACTGTCAGCCAGGCACTGAAAAAGGCCAACACGCCCATCTGGGAAAGCGTCGCCAGGCCAAAACCAGTCAACAGGCCTGGTACGAGGAGCTTGACGGGCTGCCGGGTACGCGCCGTCTGGGCAAAGCCGATTACAGCCGCGCTCATGGCGAGCGTGGCGGTGAAATTCACGCCGCTCATGCCTGAAAAGCACGTCGGATGTAGCCAGATGCCATTGGCATAATAGACTACCCCATAACCTACGTCAATGATCCCGCTGATGATCAAAGCAGTCGCCGCTTTCATCAGGTGCTTCCGGGTCCGGAGCAGCTCCCACGCCAGGATTGAGGGAATAATTGCCAGAACTACACGGATGAGTGTACGTGAGAATAAGCCCGACACAACAAACCCGGCGATATAGGCCAGTACCATCAGCCCTAGGTATTTATGTTGCCACAAGGCATTCCAGGAACGGCGTTTCCCGGCGAGCAAGCGCACGAGCAGGCCCGCGCCTGCGACCACAGCCAGCACATCCGCCGGGGAGATGAAGAAATCGGAGACGGGGATAAAGAGGTACTGCGTGGGGGTAAGGGCAAGAATCAGATACAGCACCAGCCGGGGGCGTGAAATGGACAATCCAAAGAGCGAGATCCCGCTGATCAGGCTCATCAGTAAGACCAAGAGCATTACGAACATAGGTGCCTGACCTAACTCCTCCATCCAGTTCGCTCCATACCCTGCTGGATCAAGCGGCCTGCCTGGCGCGTGACCGGGCCGAAACGGTAATCCCGCATGGTTCGCTGGTAGCCACGCATCGCGATTGCCTGCCGCTCATCTTCGTGTTCCAGGTAATAGCGCAATTTGCTAATTAAGTCATTCACATCATGGTATCCGATGATCTCTTCACCGACTCTATAAACCCGGCCCAGATGGGCCGAACAGTCGCTGATCTGCATCACCCCATTGGCAGGCAGGTGATACAGTCGTTGGTTGCCCAGTCCATAGTCGTTCCAGTGGATATTGAAACCGATCCTGGCTCGCTGATAGAGCCGCACCCGTTGCTGAAAAGAGATCGGCCTGATCCAACCAGGAAAGCCATACTTTACGTTGAAATACAGATTGTGTTTCAAGCGAAAAAAACCGTGTAGACAAAAACGGTGGCCAAACGTTTTCTTCACCCTGGCCAGCGTACCCAACTTCTGCCGGAAGAAGCCGCCGACGTAAATAATGTCAATGTCGCGTTGATGAGTGAAAAGGGTTCGCTCCATCTGGCTGGCGTCCATCTCGAAATCAAACACACTTAACGGCAGCCAGTCCGCGTTGACCATGCCACAGTAGCGCATTTTCTCGTTCATGTCCATGTCAGGACTGTAAACCGGGTCACAGTAGAAAACGTGGTGATAAGCGTGCAGGTAGGGGATGTTGCGCTGATAGGTAGCGTCCGGGTCATCTCCACTGTACAGAACTTTGTATACAGGCAGTTTCTTGAGAAAATCAGGATGATAAGGCGGGCAGTTGGCGACCAACAGCGCGTCCGCACCATGCTCATGAATGCACATTTCAAGGGCAGCATACATCTGCATTAGTCCTGGGTGTCTGGCCTGATATAACCGGTCAAGACTCCAGGCATCCAAATACGATGTGGGGTCGAGGTAGGAACCGTGGTTGAACGGAAGAAACGTAAACTGCTCGTCTGAAGCCGCTTTGATTTCTTTTGTCCAACATTCTCCCTCGTAACCGATCTTGTTAAATGAATAAACGATCTTCATGTGGATTTACTCCGGATCAATTTCAAGACAAGCCACGGGCACAACGCAGAGATATCAACCGGCTGAAGGACACCGATTCCGTTGAAGAAATAAAATGCAACTTTGGCAAATAGGCGCGGCCATTTTTTGTGAAAGTTGATCAGCCAGGGATCCAAACGCCCGGCTCGAAAAGCCATGGCTTCTCTTGTCAGATCAGTAGGAATCAATTGAGTCAGCGTTCGGCAAGTCATAATGTCCAGATTGTGAATCGAAAGATTCCCTGGGTCAAAGTAATTTTGCAACTTACCATAGGTGTCATGATAATTCGGAACAATGATTAGCGCTATACTACCGGGCTTGAGCAGAATGACGTGCTGCCTGACAATCCATGTCGCATCATCGAAATGTTCGATCACCCCAACACTGTAGACGAAGTCGAAACTGCCGGGCGAAAAAGTAGTTGAGAATATATCTTCACAACGCAGATCACCATCAATTCCTAAAGACTCAAAAAGGCGCCTCGAAAACTCAATACCAGGTTCCGAGTAGTCAACACCTGAAACTTTAGCTCCGAGCGTTTTTGCCACCCAGGCCAACTGCTTTGCCGGCGCGCAGCCGATCTCCAGGACTCGCATTTGCGGCTGTATATACGTTTTAAGCAACCGTTGTAGATTCCGAGTGCTTACCAGTAAACCGGAAGGCAAGCGGAATCTCGGTTGAGTCGAGTGTACCTCTTCCCAGTATCGGAGGGTTGTCTTCTCACCTCTAGTCTGCATTGGCAATCATCTTCGACCTCAAAACGAAATTCTGGCTCGGCAACCAGTCATAGTTGCGGTAAGCAGAAAGAACATCGAAAAATTGCGACATTCGCCTAACGATGTCCTTGACTTTGTAGCCTCTCATCCCGACTTCCCAAAAGTGCTGGCTGGCCATATACCTGGGCGTGATTCCGTCAGGCTTTTCAAAATAGTTGAAGAAATCGAAGACGAAAGAAATATCCAGCCCTTTGAATCCAGGAATAAAGCGCAACTGGATATGCCGGCCGTGCACTGGGAGATAAATGATGGCATATCGTCCAACGCGGGCGATTTCACACAGAGCGGTGTCAAAGTACGGCTCGGCCAGGTGCTCTAGCACGTGTGAAGCGATCACAACGTCAAATTGCCCATCCATAAACATGCTCATGTCATGCACACTGCCCAGGTAGTCCGGTTTGCAGATGTTGTCAATGTCGAGTGTGATGACCTCGTAACCGCGCCATTTTAATATAACAGGGTCCAAACCTTGACCCGGCCCTACAACCAAGATCTTCCTGTTATGTTCGCATAATTGCAGGTCGCGATATTGGTAGTAAGCATTTATGAAGTTAGACAAGTTTAGTTGCTTAACCCAGGTCTCGCGATTCACCGACATGACAGTTGGTAAAGGAATGCTATTTGACTTTGCGATCTTTGACTTCATAGTTCGGGGCATGCTCGGGAATGGTCCTGAGACCAATACAGTAGACAATAGTACTGACAATGCAGAATGCCAATCCCCATGCTATGGCATAAGCCAGGGCTAAACCAATAGCGCCATGCAAGCCGGTCAAGATATAAGCCAGCAGTACAATCATCCCGTCACGAGGAAGTGCAATGGCAAGAAGAGACAACCACATCTTCCCCTGGCTTTGGATTACTTGATAAGATGCAAGTACAAGTCCTTCAGGGAGCGTGGACAACATCAGCATCATCAGAACCGGATAGCCTTCTGTAAAATCTTTTCCAAATAGACGAAGGAGCCACGGTCCCAGCAAAACAGTCATCGCCACACCCACCAGGATGGCCACAACAGTCATCGCCATGTTCGCCCAGAAGACTTTCCGATAGTGGTAGTCATCCCCTATTCCTTTTTGATAATTGATCAGCGACATCCCGACATTGTTCACGATGTTCGGCAGAAACAGGACAAGAACTCTCAGATTGTTGGCGGCACTGTACAGCGCCATCTGCGCGTATCCACCTGGCTGGCGCACCAGAAACGCGTTTGCCAGCCAGAGGGCAGGCATGGTAGTGAAGCCGCTGAGTGCACTCGGCAGTGCGAAATTGAAGAAAATCGGCCGTTCCTGCCATATTCCACGATAACACAGGGCAATGCCCTGCCGGGCGCTCTCCCGCCGCAAGAACCAATTGAAGACAGCCCACCGGACCAGGGCACTTGCCGCCAGTCCAGCTAATGTCCCTTGCAGTCCCCCGGCCCAGGTGGCTGCGACACAAATCCCCACATACAAAATACCACTGATGATGCCCGCCTTCGCCAGCGCCGGGTAACTCTCCAGCCCGGCCAATGTGCCCATCTGGTAGCCGTTCATTACAGCAAAGAGCACTGCTCCTGCGGCAATCATCAATCCAGGCGCAAGGTGGGACGCTTTGAGTGCGTAAGCCGCCAGCCAGCGCGCGCCAACCAGCAGAACCAGGGCGGCAATACAAGCCATTGCAGTCGAGACAGCGGAGCACAATCCAAGGATCCGCCCGGTCTTTTCCCTGTCAATGGAACGAAACTCGGCCACGTACTTGGTCGCAGTATACCCGGTCGCCAGTTGGGCAATCGCAGACATGGTTAGCAGTGTGTTCTGGATGATCGCATATTCGCCAAAGATGTCGCGGCCCAGAATATTGGCGACGATGATGTTCACAATCAGGGTACCCCCCTGATTGAACACCGTCCCCACCAGGTTCCAGGCGATCCCGGTTTGCAGGCGCGAGCGCAGACTGGCAGGCGCAGTAGCAAAAGCAGTGACACCTTTATCAGCCATCGGACTCAATCAATGAACTCGCGGAACCACATCTCCAGGAACATCAAGGCCCACAGCCGGTTGCTCCAATCCCGCCGGCCGGCCATCTGTTCCTCCACCATCTTCTTCACGAACCGCTGCTCGAACAGGTTTCTGTGCCTGGCCTGGTCGTCGAGCAGCGCCCCATGCAACAAGTCAGCCAGGTCTCTCCGGAACCATTGCGCCAACGGCACCCCAAAGCCGGTCTTGCGCTTGGCGAGGGATTCCGCTGGCACCAGCCCTTTTACTGCGCTCTTAAAGATCCGTTTCCCGCCTGCGGAATCTCGCTTCAGGGCGCTGGGGATCGTGGCTGCGAATTCGACAAATTGATGATCCAGCAAAGGACAGCGCACTTCCAGACTGTTGGCCATCGCAGCAACGTCAGTCTTGACCATCAAGCAATCTGGCAGGTAGAAGTGTTGATCGTGACACATCATCCAGTCCAGCGCGTCCGTCCGCTCATTCCAGGGCATGCTGGCCGGCCCGTCGTCCGTGGAAAAGTCCTCATCCAGAAGCGCTCTGAAGTGTGGGGTGTAGCACGCTTTTTTCTCCTGGGGTTTCAGGATCGTGGATTGCAGCCGGTAGCGCTCCGGCACACGACCACCGAACATAGAGAAGGCCCGGCTGGCCCGCGCTATCGCGTTATGGTAAGGCAGCCAGTCCAATACGGTAGACAGCCCCCTGCCCACCGTCCGGCGCACTGGCCAGGGGATAGCATCTGCCTTTGACCAGGCGGCCACCAGCGCGTAATTGTCGTACCCGGCGAAGTTTTCATCGCCGCCGTCACCGGTTAACGCCACCGTGACATATTGACGGGCCACGTGCGAGACGTAATAGGTCGGCAGAGCGGACGAGTCGGCAAAGGGTTCATTGTAGTGCCGGACCAGCAAAGGCAGGATCTCGGCAGCGTTCGGACGGACGATGAACTCGTGATGCTCGGTTCCGTAGCGCTCGGCCACCCGCCGGGCATAGGGCAATTCGTTATGTGTATCCTCTTCGAAGCCGATGGAGAACGTCTTGACCGGGCGATCGCTTTCCTGCGCCATCAGCGCCACGACCGTCGCCGAGTCAACCCCACCGCTCAGAAATGCCCCCAGCGGCACATCGGCTACCAATCGAAGCCGGACGGACTCCTTGAGCAGGCGCAGCAGTTCCTCTTCGATTTCGGCCGGAGAAGCGTCGGTTTTTTCACCGAGAGGCGGTCGCCAGTACCGCTGAATCATCAGCGTCCCGTCGGAGTTGCACACCAGGAAGTGAGCCGGGGGTAGTTTGAAAATGCCGGTAAATGCAGTGAGCGGACTGGGCACGTACTGATATGTCAGATAGTTGTCAATGGCTCGATAGTTCGGTGCGACGCTGACCTCTGGATCGGCGGTGATGGCTTTGATCTCGGACCCGAAAATGAACGATGTTGCCGTTTTTGTGTAATAAAGCGGCTTCTTGCCCAAACGGTCACGGGCGGCAAACAGCCTTTTCTGCCTGGCATCCCACAGCGCAAGGGCGAACATTCCCCGCATGTGAGCCAGGCACTCGACACCATATTCCTCATACAGGTGGACGACGACCTCGGTATCGGTTCGCGTGCGAAAGGCATGGCCCTGCTCCAACAGTCCGGTCCGCAGTTCCTGAAAGTTATAGATCTCGCCATTGCACGTGACCCAGGTTGAGCCATCCTCGTTTGGCAAAGGGGCAGACGCCTGATGGCTCAAGTCAATGATCGAAAGCCGCCGCTGCCCAAGTCCGACGTGGGAAGCCGTGTAAACCCCTTCGTCATCCGGCCCGCGATGGACGAGCGTCTGGTTCATTCTGGCGATGAGTGCCCGATCCACCTCGGCTCCGCTAAAGTTAACCTTGCCACAGATACCACACATATATAGAGATACCTCTCACTCTCCCGGCAGCCCTATCTCCACGAACAGAACATTGTCAAAGTAGACCCGCCCTGTAGCCGTATAGTTGAGCAGCCATATTTGACAGCGATTTGCACCTGGCAACGGCCGTACTACTCCAGCATAATGCAGCCAGTCATTTAGTACCACTGCCGTTACCACGTAGTCATAAGGGGTAACTTCACTGGCAATGTCTCCTAACCACAGCCGTCCCAGACACCCGTACCCATCCACACTTCTGATCCAACCCGCCTGCAGATACAGTCCGTGCGGGTGGATAGGCACTTCCACAGAAGCGAAACTCGTTCTACTGTAAACTTCGGTGTTGTCCAGCAACGCCACGGTGGTGTGCTGTCCGGCCCGAACGTCAGTTGTCAAGCGCCTGGTGCTTGGCTCTGCGCCGTAAAGATCCGCCGGGAAGCCTGGAGGCGTCCCGCCCTCTGCCCCCATCTCAAAGCCGCCGTCTGGGATCAGGTTTTGTGCCCCTTCCAACACCTGCACCCAACGTCCTCCGGCCCAATACCACCCATCTTGTTCAGGACCAGCATTCATCGAGCCAGGCCCTTCCCAATACACCAGTAAGTCCACTGGCTCACCAAGGACCAGCCGGTCCTCGTCCACGTCGTAGCCCACCAGTGTCCAGCCGTTACCCAATGGCTGGCCGACAAGGTATTCTGGCTTCGCAGCGGTCACCTGCTCCGTCCACCACGACCACAACGTTACCGCAGGAGAGATCTCAGGCTGCACGCTCGAGACCTCCGGTTCGGCTCGAAACCCGAGACGCGACACCCGTTCTGCCACCTCCCGGCAACTGGGGTCCTCTACCTCGCCCTCTTCTTCCAGCGCAGTGCACACCTCGGCCAGACGTTTAAGACCCAGGAGGTCATCAGGGGCCAGTTCGTGATACCGCTTATACCGCCTGGCAGCCTCCTCCAACCGCTCCTGGGGCCTGGGGGTCATGGCTTGAGACTGGGCCTCAGCGATCGTTCCCAATCGCAGGTACGCTTGCGCATATTCTGGCTCCGCCGCCAGCACCTGCTGGTATGCGGTCTCTGCCCGCGCCAGGTCCCCTCGACGGTAATAGAGCTCACCCAGGTAGAAGCGCCAATCGGGGTCATTGGGATAGCGCTCGATAAGTTGCTCCAGCAGCCGTTCTATGCCTGCAGCCTCATTGTGTTGCCATACCAGAAAGGATACGACGTTCAGAGTTCTGTTCTGATCCCACAGTCCTTCTTCCAACAGAGCCAGTACAGCATCGGCAACATAATCCAGCAGCCGTTCAGCGGTAGGGTGGAGCACCTCCAGCGGAAAGTAGACCAGTGTTTCGCTATACACTGCTGCAGCCTCCAAGTCTCTGGCCTCCCGCGCCTGCTTCCAGAGGCAGTAGTTGGCGTACAGATCGCCCGGCCGCAACGCATACGCCTGCTCCAGCCACTGCCCAACTTCCCCTTGTCCCCCCGCCTCCTTGTCCCCTTGTCTCCTTGTCTCCCTGTCTCCCCGTCCCCCCATCGCCAGATCCAGATAGGCCAGCGCCACCGCATCGCTGATCACCTGGGTGTGCTGCGGAGGAGGGGCCGACTCATAGAGGGCAATTGCTGCCTCGGGCCGCCTGCTGTAACTGAGAGTGGTCAGTGCATCACAATACAACAACGGATTGCGCCTCACATTGTCCACCAGCGGTTCTAGCACGTCGGCAGCCGTCGCCACATCCCCAACAGCCAACGCAGTGCGACCCAGCGCCCACTGTGTAGAAAGGCTATTTCCGTTCAGGGCAAGAGCACGGCGCAGGTTCTGCATTGCGCGGGCGCCCGCCGGACTCTCACCCAGAACCTCGTGAACGGGATAAACACTCGGGAGCAAGTCTGCCTGGGCGCTGAGTCCGTCGCGCAGTACCAGCATCCCCACATTGCGCCACACCGCGCCCACCAGCGCTGGCGCGCGCAGCAGCAACAGTAGCGCCAGCACGCCCGCCAGCGCTAGCCCACGCAGCCGAAGCATCCAACACTTCAATGCCGATTAGCCTCCTTCGTCGGCACGCGACAGGTCCTCCAGGAAATCGGCAAAGGCCAGCAATCGGATACGTCCATTGACTAAGGCATGGTGCTCGATCACAGTTCGATCCCCTCCTGTCCAATCCTGTGTAGCACCGAAGAGCGAGTTGTGTTTATATCTACCAGGTTGACCTCGATTTCAGCATCCAGGTCCAGTACAGCCCCAATCGCTCGCAACGTATCCTCAGGGCGGATGCCCCAGGCCGCAATGTCCACGTCTGACCAGAGGGTGAATCCATTTCAGCGCCATCGCACACCGTCCGCAGCGCCCCCAGTTGAGCAAAATTGTGTACCAGGTTCTTGCCCCAGTAGCCGCAGCCGGCTACGGCAACACCAGGCATATCCAGCCCCGGCGTCATCGCACAGTTCCTTTCCCTACGCCCCGATACACCATGCCGGCTTCCACGCACGTCCCAGCTGAGAAGACGTTCCGCCCGTCCACCAGCACTGGTGTGTCCATCACGTCCTTCATCTGCTGCAAATCCAACGTCTGGTACTCCCGATGCCGCGTCACCAGCGCGGCACAATCAGCCCCATCCAGCGCTTCCCACAGGTCGGTGGTCAAGGGCACTCTAGTCCCTTCGGCCAACGCCCGCTGCCAGTCCGCTTCCCGCACGTGGGGGTCGTGCGCAAATACCTCTGCCCCGCACGCCAATAGCAACTCTGCCAAGGCCGCCGCCGGCGTGTTGCGCGTGTCGTCGGCGTTCTCCAGGTAGGACACCCCCAACAGGGTCACCTTCGCCCCGGCCAACTCACGTCCCGCCTCCGCCAGCGCATCCTCGATCAGTTCAACCATGTGCTCCGGCATCCCGTCGTTGATCTCCCGCGCCAGGGGAATGAGGCGAATGGCAAATGGCGAATGGCGAGTTTTTTCTCCTCCCTTGCCATAGGTCTCAAGACCATATTTTAACAGCCAACTGTCCTTTGGCAAGCAGTGGCCGCCCACGCCGGCGCCGGGGTGGTGCATGTGTCGGTCGGGCCGGGCATTGATCAACTCCCGCACCTCGAAGACGTTCACGCCCATGCGCTCGCAAGCCAGGGCTACCTCGTTGGCGAAAGCGATATTCACGTCGCGGTAGGCGTTCTCCACCACCTTGGCCATCTCCGCCGTCAACACGTCGGTGGGGGTGATCTCTCGCCTAACGATGTGGCGGTACAGGTCCACCGCCCGCTGGGCGCTCTCGGCGTCAATGCCGCCCACCACGCGGGGGAAATCGGTGATGTACGCCAGCAGTTTGCCCGGCATCACCCGTTCGTAGGAAAAAGCCAGGGAGAAGTCCTGCCCGCCCGTGAGACCCGATTCCCATTCCAGAATTGGCTGTACCACGTGCTGGGTGGTGCCTGGGGCCACGGTGGACTCGATGATCACCAGCGTCCCTGGCTGGAGGTAGCGCCCTGCCTGCGCGCTCACCTCGCGCAGCGACTCATAGTGCGGCACGTGGTCACCGTCAGTGGGAGTTTGGACGTCAATCAAGATCACGTCGGCATCTTTGCAGACCGCGTAATCGTCGGTGACGCGGAAGGTACCCTTCTCTGCAGCCACCCGGTGGAGCAGTTCCGCCAGCCCGGGCTCATCCCCATCGAAGGGGCAGTTGCCGCCGTTCAGGCACTCGATCTTCCAGCCAGAGCGCTCCGAGCGGCGCTGCACGCCGGTCACGCGGAAACCGTCCACGTCGGCCAGGAGCGCCGCACAGGGGATACCCACGTACCCCATTCCAATGACGACGATGTTCAAGGAGTTCTCCTTCATCGTGCCACGCATGGCACGCATTTTCACGAACCCTCACCCCTCACATCCATCGAAGCCGCCGGGATAGTAACACGGAAGGCCTCCACCCGGCGTTGCAGATACCTCGGCCGGTTTCTTCAGGCCCAGCAGGCCACCGGGGCGCGGGCGTGGCAGCCACTATTGTAAGCGACTTTGCAAGTTGGTGCCGGGATGTGAACTCAACCTCGAACTGAACCTTGTGCCTTAACACCTCCGCAGCGCCCAACACCTCTATGCCGATCAGCCTTCCTTGAGCATTGAAATCAGCGTGCACGCCGGGAACGACTGTCTCTGTCCTTGCCGCTTTCTCCCCCGGAACACCGAACCAAATATAAAGCAAGTTCCAGACTGGATCATACTGTACTTTCATCTTGCCTTACCGATTGCACGGTTGACCGATTACTCCTTGTGCCCAGCAAACAGCCTCTCAACGGGCATAGACTACCTTCCCCTCCCGTAAAGCGGGTTCGATCACCAGAGCGAAAGAATCCTTGTACCGCTCAACGTCTTCTGGGGTCACCACCACCACGTCCACGGCCTGTCCTACGCCAAAGAGGTTCATATAGATAGTCTGGGCCAACCGCCGCCGATGAACCCCTGACTTTACCACCAGGAGATCCACATCACCATCCGGCCCTATGTCTCCTCGGGCAGCAGAACCGAACAGGATGATTTTCTCCGGGTCTGCGATCTCGACGACACGCCGGATGATTTCATCCAGTTTATTCAAGCGTTTGCGGATGACTTTAGCCTTGACCAAGCAGAATCCTCCTTGTAGGCCTCTCGCTGCACGTTCAAATATGGGAGAAAGTCCAGGTACTGGCGCACGATTCTGGAATACGTCGCCCCGCGGTCAGAATCCTCCGCCTGATAGACCATGCGGTTCTGGCGAACGGCTTCAGACTTCAGGACGATGTCGTCAGTATCCAGAAAGATCAGGTCCACGTTACAGAAGCCGTGGCGCGCCAGGTCGGCGAGGATGTCCAATTTCTTCGCCCAGAGTGAACTGTGCCGGGGAACAATCGCCAGGTCCAGGTAGGCCAGCACCACCACATCGCTGACTACCTCAGTATGCTGCAGAGGAGTAGCAGACTCATACCAGGTAATCACCTGTTCCGGTTGCCCGCTATAACTGAGAGCGAGCAGCACGTCGTAATAAAATAGTGGGTTGTGCCATCCCCTTTCTACCCACGGCCCCAGCACAGTAGTAGCGGATTTCGCATCGCCCATGGCCAGCGCAGCGCGGCCCAACGCCCAGCGGATGGATTGGTCATCTTCGTCCAGGGCCACAGCACGGCGCAGGCTCTGCATCGCGCGGGCCAAAAGTCCATCGCGCAACGCCAACGCTCCCACGTTGCCCCACGCCGCGCTCGCTAACGCTGGCCCGCGCAGCAACAACAACAGCACCATTGCACCCACCAACGTTATGCCACGCCACGCCTGCACTCTTCCGGCCAAGACGGTTCCACTCCTCACTTGCCTGCGAACGCGCCTGTCCGGTACAACGCGGACAACTCGGTGGCGCTCAGCGCACGAGGGAAGATGGCAACCATGGCGATTGCGCTGCCTGCCATGTTTTCGCTTCCGTCAGGACGGCACCCGATGTCTAACCTGTGATATGCGTTGTCCGCCGATGGCCAGGCCATCCCGGTACCCTGTTCATCAACCTGCCCATCCCATACCAAGTCCGCTCGATTCTCGGGCTGGTCATATCGGTAGCCCACCATATACCATACGTCAGCCTCATATCCATCAGTGGGCTGGGCAAGATTGGAAATAGCATTTCTCTCATCCCAAACACCAGCATCATTGTTTGCATAAAGCTCAAGTAGACCCGACCCCTGGTAGAACATCAATGCGATCGAATTATCGGTATAGTACTGCCCATAGTGGAAAACCGCCGGATATAATGGCCCTGTACCGGATTCATGAAGTAGCTTCATCCACACCAGCACTGTATGGTCAGATGAGTAATCGAAACTTCCTGCTGCGTCACTCTCACACTGCGTCGCCTGCCGGGTACTGGGGCTGGCGTGCGGGGTACCGTCGCCACCCCATTGATAACCAACGCCAAAGTCGCCGTAACTCAACGTCGTGGGATATGCCTTTGCCTCGTACTGCACACCATCGAGATACAATGTCAGGTTGTTCGCCAGAGGTTGTACAACGTAGATGGTGATGTATTGTTTCCATGAACCGTCGGAATTGTTCGTGAACGTCAGGTACCACCTGTACCACTGCCCTGCCTTCTCTACCCAGTTGTCCAGACTGTTCGAATTGCCTTCTCCCTGGCCATAACTCCCTGTAACGTATGCCTGCAACTTGCCGATCTCCGACACATCGTCGGCCATGATCCAGACAGAGAACGTCTCCGTCTGGCCAGCAGGGACTTCGAATACGCGGGCGGTGACCCGGCAACCTTGATAGCCGGTGTCGCCACCGGCAGGAAACTCAGCCTTGGCCGTATAGCGGCCAACATACGGCGGCACCTCGGTGGACTGCTCGGTCACCACCGGCGGGGTCGTCCCCCCTGCACTCCAGTTTCCTGTACCGTCCAGCGCCGGATCAACGAACTCGTTCGTCGTCTCCTCCTCCACCACCAGCGCCTGCGAGCCCTCCCACGGCCCATCCACCAGCCGCACCGGCCCATCAATCTCTACCCTCTGCCCCGTTCTGGCGATGGCGTAGGTCTCATCCCTCTCGGTCACGACGTTAGAAAAGTCCAGGTCCAGTATCGCTTCCCCCATCACACTCTGGGCCAGTCCCGCATACGCCTCGTCCAGATTCGCGCGGGCCTCCTCCGCGTGAGTGTTCCTGCTCTCGGGGTCGAGCGCCTGCGCCTGCTCGTAGAGGTGAATCGCCTGCTCGTAGTCTTGCGCCTCGAAATAACAGTCCCCCAGTACGTAATCCAGGTCCGCCAACTCGGCGTCGGAGCGGCCAGCGCCGACCGCCAGCGCCTGGTTCAGGTGCTCCACCGCCAGCTCGAACTGGCCCTGAGCGTACAACGACAGCCCCAGCGCCCGCCGCAACTGAAAGTCTTCGGGATTCTGCTCCACGGCACGCTGCAGGTGCTCGATTGCCTGGTCATATTGGGCCAGTTCAAAGTACGCCAGGCCCAGGTGTGTATCCAGGTCGGCAGAGGTGGCGCCGAGCGACTGTGCCTGCTCGTAGGCCGCCACCACCTTGTCATGCTCTTCCAGGTGGAAACGGGCGTTCCCCAACGCCAGGAAAGCCCCTCCCTCTCCCGGCGCTGCCTGAGTCCACTTTTCGTACCAGGCGGCTGCCTCGCCCCATGCCCCCTTGGCCTCGTAGGCTCGACCCAGGCCCTGCAACGCTCGGACCTCCTGCGGCTTGACCCGCTTCACCGTCTCGTAAGCCGCGATGGCGGCATCGAACTGCTTATCCTGGG
>Ga0307379_10001910_pt1 | contig 31672 bp, 23 predicted proteins | sample UN2MG_FD_202237 | JGI IMG/M metagenome (GOLD analysis project Ga0307379, IMG submission 202237) | Soil microbial communities from Risofladan, Vaasa, Finland - UN-2 | ecosystem: Environmental > Terrestrial > Soil > Coastal area > Acid sulfate soil | place: Finland: Risofladan, Vaasa | collected...
CAGCCCGTAGCCAATGGGATGGAACGGCCACCACAGGAATTGCGCCTTCATAAGCGAGAGAAAAAGTGCGAACGCCGCCCCTACCCCCATGAAACTCACTCCAGGAATATCCACCTTCTTGGGATTGATCACCCAGCCGTTCAAGCGGTCGAAGGCATAGCTCCCGATGCCGGTCCGATACCCCGCCTGGATCTTGGCGGTTGCGGCCCCATTGATGTAGTACATGTGGAGCAGCGACCAGAAAGTCGCTATGACGCCGACGAGCGTCGCCAGCATGATGATCCATGCCAGCTTCCGCCCGCTCGATTTGCTCGCCTCGCCGATCTTGAAAGCCTCCAGTTGGTGAGGCATGACTAGATTACGGTAGCCTCGGTTGAACCAGTAGAAGTAGCTGATGATCGTCATGTTCCGCACTCCCAGCGCCTGAGTCCCGAAGGCGGCGGTCATGATCTCGTCCGGCCGGAAGAAGTTCAGCTCATGCGCGGGAGGCCCGAGCTCCGCCCGAATCCTGGTGATAGCGATGGCCACGATGAAGTAGAGCGCGAAGTAGATGATCGGCAGATACCACGATGCCCCCGCCACGAGACAGAATCCGAACAGGAGCACCAAGCCCGCGCCAATCCCCGTGAGTGCCGTGCGGTATGACATCGGCTCGGTGGAGTCATCAAGCTCCGATTCCTTGCCGATTGCGCGCCTGAATACCTGCACCAGGTGTTTCCGGCTAGCGTAGATCATGAGCAGGGCGATTAGCACCCATGCGCCGGCGGACTGCTCCGCGAAGTACGGAAATCGCTGCATGGCCGGGCTCGAGCCGGGATCGCGGAATCCCATCGCCACCGCCGAGATGTCCAGCGCCTTTCGGAAAAGATAGAAGAACCAGCAGCTAAACGACAAGTCAGACGGCAGGAAGAACGCCAAACCGATCGCAAAGGGATAGAACGAGATAGGGAACCATCCGACTCCATTCCAGGGTCTTGTGGTGAAGAACGGCCCGAGGTTGTAGAGCTTGATCTGGACCGTGGGGATCGAGGGGTAGAAGTAGTTCAACTCGTTGATCGTCTCGAGGATCGCCGGGATTGCGAATCCCATCCACATGATTCGGTTGCCGAAGAAGCCGGACATCCCGCCCTCGCGGGTCATTTCGAGCGGCATCTGGATTATGGGGAAGGTCAGCTTCTCTTTCTCCATCCACTGCTTGCGGATGATGACGTTCGTGCAGAGCATGATGTAAGCGATCACCATCATGAACATGCCCCACACGGCGACCGGCACTGCCCATGCGAGCAAGTGCTCCTTCGTGTAGAGGGTGCTGCTTCCCAGGTAGAACCCCTGCAGGGCGTCCTTGCTCCTTGGCGCGAACCAGGTCGGGATATAGCGGTAGAACTTCTCCCAGCCGTTCTGCGGCGTGTCGAACCAGAAGACGTTCGCGAGATTGGGGAGGAGGTTGCCCATCATGTCATGACCGGCCATCGCGGTCGAGATGCTGAGCATCACGTAGACGACCATCAACTCACCCTGGCTCAAGGCTTGAGTGGGGAATCGCTTGGAGATCAGGAGGTTGGCGAGAGTGAGGAAGAAGATGATGGTGACGACTGTCATGAACAGGGAAACGCACGTGGAGTCGTTGCTACAGAACTTGATCTCCGTCATGGTGACCCAGTAGCAGTTCAACGGAACGAGTATCAGTCCGAGGATCAGGGCCCGTGCCCGGATGCCGGTGCGCAGAGTCGCCTTGTCCAATCCCTTCCCCTGCAGGCGTAGAGCGATCGTCCGGGTTCCAATATATCAGGGGCCTTAGGGGGCGTCAAGCGGGGAGGCGGAGATGCTAGGAAGCAAGCAGCAGGCAGCCCTCATCCGCAGGCTAATAATCTGGCAGCGGAACGTTTACCGATCTAGCGGCCAATTTTGCTGAAGCAGATCATTCCCATGCCTCGTGCGTGCCCGGCTGGTTGCCTGCAGACTCCTCCAAGTGTTCCAGCAGATGGCGGATCTCCTCCATTTGCTCGATAAGCTCGATCCCTCCCTGAAACGGCACCAAGCCACCAAGGTTGGCCTCCACATTGTTAGCCATATCTATAAACGTTTGCCTCAGGGTGCCGGGGAGGCCCTCTCTTCGGCTAGTCATCCCTTCAAGCATAAGCTTGAGCCGTGGAAGTGAGTCCCGTAGCTGAGGACAGACAACCGTAAACCAGGCTAAAGGGTCATTGTCTTGGCGGTCTATAGCCGCTTGATAAACTGAGACGCTGATCTGGTAGGCTTGGGAGAGTTCCCCGCAAAGCAAGGTTGTGTTGCGAATGGTAGATGACAACTGCTGCTGAAGTCTCCCCTGACTCTCCCTCGCTTGTCGCACCTTGTTAAGCAGGAAGACCCCGGCGCTCACAAACGCCAGGCTGAAGATGGTATAGAGGAACGAAACCGTGTCAGTCCTTTCCACCTTCTGAAGTACTGACTCCACGTCCTGTATGCAGGACGAAAGCGTCCCATTTGTCGATGGGTCAACTGTCGCCTTTCCTTGGGTACCCTTGCTCCCGTCGGTGCCGACTCTCTGCGCCACACCCACCGGGGAGGAGCACTGCATCGCAATGCGAAGCCTTTGCATTCCCTCTGTTACCTCGCGACACGACGCAAAGTAATTACCGGACGCAACCACAAGCATGAGGAAGATGGACACAAACAGAACCAGGAACATTGCGCGCGAGATCCATGTATCAAAGCGGTCCATGTGCAGCCTATCCCTCCTTCGGCGCATACGATTTCGACCTCGCTACCTGCTTCGCGATCTCATCAAGGCACCGGTGCAACTTCCTGATGCCTCCGCGCGCCGGCTGTTTGTGCACCTGGAGAATGCCTTTGAGTTCTACTCCCAGTTCACTGTTGCGCAGGTCATCCACATAAATCGAGTAGATAATAGTGCGGAGACTGAGATACTCGAACTCCTCTCTAACAAATACGTGTCTGGACAGCCATAACCAGCCGGCGAACTTGCCAAGTTCGGATATTTTCTTTTCCTCGGGCTTCAGCCCATCCGCGGGCATGTTGATGTCTGCAATGATGCAGTCGATCTTCAGATATTCCTCTCCGAGACTTTCCTCCAGGATGCTTTCTCCATCCTTGATGCTCCTGGCGAGCACTGGCTCATGCCCGGCCTTCTCGCTGATATACTTGATCAGGTAGTTAGATGCTGTTCCCTGATCTTCAAGTACTAATACCTTCATCTTTTTTCCTCCTGGTCGGGTATCATGGCGGTGAATGTTACCTCGTAAGTCGGCTCAAGAATATGCGTGATCGCTAATCTGCGCGCCTCTCCAGAGGGCGGGTACATCTGGCGCCCCTTTCCTTGCAGTGCGACAATCGAGTTGAGAATACGCTCATTCCTAAGCTTATCAAGTGCTTCCTTCGCTTCATTGAGCGGGACCGGTTCGTTGAGTGCATCCTCCACGTAAGCCGCCAGAAGAGGCACGTTGAACCGAGATATCGGGTCCTCGTTATGCGATATATCTCCGCCATGGGCCTGCGCAATTCGCTTCGCAAGAAACAGGCCCACTCCCTCCCCGGACCCTTTCTCGCTACTCCCCCTACTGAAAAGGGCAAATGGATCGAAGTCAGGATCGTTATCTTCAGATACCTTGACGCCGTAGTCCGTTACTGTCAGGAACTGCAATCTCCGACCGTTCTCCGTCACCGAGTAGTAATCCATAGAGACCTTCGTGCCCGGATGGCAGTATTTTATCGCATTGCTAGTCAGGTTATATAGGAGTTGCTCGATCAGGTCCTGGTCGGCGAACATTGGCGGCCGACGATGATCCTCCCGCCTTGCCGGGGGAACATGCCATTGCAAACCTCTGTCGCGGATAGATATACGATGGAGATCCTTCCACTTGTGTAGTAGCTTACTGACGACATAGAAGTGCCTCCTCACCGGGCGGGGATCTCGCCAGCCGAATTCTGCGAATTTCTTCGCCTTCGTGAACAGATGATCGTGCAGTTCGAAGAACGAGCGCAAGTCATAGTATACATCGGCCAGCTTCTTTTCATCTAGGTTCTGCTGATCATGCGGATCGGAAAGATAGGTCTCGAGCAACTGGTCGATTCCCGCGGTCAGCGTGCCTGTCTCGTGGCCCAGCATCGTTAGGGAAGTCCTCGTCCTGTGTTCCGCCATCACTGCAAGTGTTGAGGAGACAACCGATACCACGGCTTCGCCAAAAGTGCGAATGGCTTCCGTGAACTCTCGGGAGCCGTGGCTCATGCTTTCAGGGAATACGAAAAGGAAGGCAAGTGATCCGCTTCCGCGAAATGGAAGTTGATGCCTGACAAAAATCGAGCGACCTTGCGGGATCAAGTCGGCGGGCACACCGTACAATCCTGTGGGCACATTCTCGACGGCGGTTTCGTGGTCGCTCGCTGTGCTGAAGCGAACGCCGACTCCATCCATATCGAACGGCACTTGCCCACCATGAGCAGCGACAGGCAAATCGTCTGCAGAGAACCTGTTCTCCTCCTTCGCTCCAAAAAGCAGTGCGTACTCGAGCGCAAATTCCGTAACCAACTCATCGAGCCGGTTACTCACAGTTGTCCACAAACCTTCGATGGGTTTATCCGTGGCTTTGAACTCCCTGGGCAGGGCTTTGTGCAACTTATCAATGGCAGCGCTCACGCACTTCCTCGCGTGATGCTCCCGATCAATGCTTACCTGCTTCTTAAGGGTATCTTCAAGCTTTCTCACCTCATCTAGGGAGCTCCGAATAATGTCTTTGTATCCATCCGGCGTCGTAACCGCAGGTGAGCCGTCTGGAAGCGTGCCTCTTTCGATCATGTCCAGGTTAGACTGGAGCACCTCTAACCGGCGATCTGCGTCAGCCCTATCGTCGAGGCCGAGAGGCCATTGCCCTTCATTTAGCAGGTTGCGTTCCTGAAGCGCTGCAATCTCTGAAAGGCGCTCTTGAGGAACGATCTGGCCGACAAAAAGAACCGCGACTACCGTACCTTCGCAGAACACCGGGAATATGAGCTCCCTGTAACCTAGGATCGGACAGTCGTACCACAGGAAACCTTGATGATCGTCAAAATCAATGTCGTACCGAGCTTCGTCGGGCGACGCGGAGCGATGAACCTTCGCTCTAATCCTATCCCTTATCGCCCGGCCAAACTCCTCGTATGTTTCCGCTTGGGGAATGCCATAGAATAGGCAGGCGTGGTCATTGTCCGACCTCCTGCACGGCTCTTCAGAAGTGTATTCACGAAAGAGGCGACAGGCCTCAACGAACCGATGTCCGGGTATGATTGAATCCGTACGGACGGGCACACCTTCGGGCGAGAACTCGATCATGGTCGTGGCGTTCCTGACCCTCGCGCAAATGCCGGTCTCAAGACCCTGAAGATGCTCGTTGGGTAGAATTCCCTGGCCGGTTAGCAGAGCAATGTCGGGGCGATCAGGATACTTGCGTGCATCATTCGTTATGTGAACTGGTGAGAACGGCCACTTTCCGCAAACTCCACTCACGCGCGTACACCTCCTCGCACGCAATACGGACCTCGACACATACCCTAACCCGGTTCCGGCGCGCCTGTCCGTAAGTGGCTGGCTACGTTGTCGCGAAGCATGGAATGTATTATATTATAAGGAGATCATCTATGTCAAGCGCTTCTTTGGTGAACTCAAGGCCCTCGTCATGTGTGGACGCCGAAAACTGGTGGAAATGCTGAGTACCCCCTTTGGCTGGGTCAGTCTCAGAGTGTGCCGGCATCCACGTTCAGCAGTTTCAGGCCGGCGCGACGTCTCATCCCACAGTCCGAATCTCGATCAACCGGTAGCTCATGCCGGCGAAGTCTATGGGAAGCTTGTCGCCGGCGAGGGTGAGCGGCTTGCCGGTGAGGGCATCGGTGGCAGTGACTTCGCCAGAGAGGCCGAGCCTCTTCCGATCCAAGCGCAGGACCGTCACCAGGGGCTCGCGCTTCAGATGGCTGGCGAAGATGAGCGCCTTTCCGTTTCTCACCCAGGAACTCGCTTTCACCGAAGCATCACCCGCCGTGACGCCGGAGTCCTTCCAATAGGGCTGCCACTTCGCCGATGAGTACCCGAACTCATCGAGCGCCTTCCAGAGCGGCTTCACGAGGGCAAGCTGCTCGGGATTGCCGGGGCGAACCTCCACTCCATGCAGCCAGGCCATCGCAATTGCCTCTTCGGTCGTGAACGGGCGATTGATGTAGCACAGGAATTCGGCGTCGAGGCCGTGGGCATAGCCCATGAACTCGGCTCGGAATGAGTCGAGCGGAATCTCGACCTTGTCGGCCTTCACATAGCCCTCATACTGTTCGCCGTCCCAATAGCTGTCGCAGAATGAGAGGGTCGGCATCGTGAGGCTGGCGGACATGTGGACGTCCAAGATGGCATCCGGGCGATGGCTGTGGACGCTGTCGGCGATTCGGCACATCATCCGTCGCACGTCAAGCATCGGATAGGTCGGATGGAGACTGCCCGCCTGGTTCCGATATCCGCATCCATGCGACTCGTTCTGACAGCGGAATGCCTCCGAGGTCCCATCAAAGTAGAGACCGTCGAGCTTGTAGTCGGTGAAGAGCTTATCAATCCCCGCCACCAGCCAATCCTGCCAGCCGCCGCGTGCGCAGGTGGCGTCGAATGTCCGCAGTTCGGGCTTGTAGCTGGGAATCCATGGGATCAGCGGGATGATGGACCATTCGTCGTGCCGGCCCTGAACCTGCATCTCGGGGGCATTCCGAGCGACTCCGTAGCCGATATATACCAGGAACTTCATCCCTCGCTTGTGGCACGCCTCGATGAGGTCCCGGAAGGCCTGATTTTCTTTGGGCACGATCTGGCCGTAGTACTCCGGCCACATATCATGGAAGACGACCGTCTTCACTCCGGCATCTTTCAGCGAATCGAGGAAGCACTTGCCATCCACAAGATCGTCCGACTGATAGTTCACGCCGTGATAAATGCGGGCCTTCGCCCGCCATGCGAATGAGACCGGCTTCACGGGCGTCGCCTGGAGGCCGAACCGCAGATGGATCGGCGAACTCACGGTCTCCTCGTGATCGAGGAACGTCGTGGAGAAAAGAACGGTCTTGCCCTTTGTCTCGACCAGGAGGGCGCGCGTGGGCTCGCTCAGCATCCAGCCCTGATCCGATTCACAGCACCATGCGAGGCCGCGGTCCTCGTCGCCGAGCCAGACATAGGGCATAAACCGCTGACTCCATTTCCCGCCGATCTCCTTCAGCCCACGGGAGATCTGACCTCCCCATTGGAAGTTCGCCGAATGGATGTACCTCGCGGTCTGCTCGACTCGAGGGATCTCCAGACGAAGGGATTTCAGCTCGGTGGGCTGCAAGGAGGTTACGTTGATGTCGTACCACATGAAACCGTCACAGTCGGCGGCCATGAGGGCGTCCACCTTGAAGGCGGCAGATTCCCCGTGCCATTCCCAGGAGGCCGAATCGCCATTATTGGCGAGGAGATTTCCTGCGCCGGTAAGGCCGTCCAGGCCCGAGAGCTTGATCGGCGAGGAGAGCATCGGCTTCCCGGCGGACGTGATCTGCGCCGGCAGGAGCATCGGCCCGAGTTTGGTCACTCGGCCCAGGCATCGGAATTCGGTCGCCGATGCCTTTATGGGAGTATAGGGTGCAGGGACGGATGCCATGGCATAAGATCCAATCAGCAAAGCGAAAATGAGTAGCGTTTTCATGATTAAGTGTTCGCCAACGGTACTGAACGCTCCTTCGTGTAGGAAGGACTGCGAAGGCATGGGGAGTAAATGGAGAGTATGGGGGTGTGGGAGTATGGGAGTTTGGGAGTGGAAGGCGGCTGCGGTATTCACGCTGATATGTGCCGTTTGCATGCCGGCCGGCGCTAAGGATACCGGAGTGTTTTTTCCGCCTGAGTTGCTTGCCCGAGCGAGGGCGAACATCGCCAAATATCCCTGGGCGGCCGGGCAGAAAAAGAACATCATCGAGGCTGCCAGGCCCTGGATGAAGCTCTCGGACGACGAGCTTTGGGGGCTGATGTTCGGGCCAACCATCCATCGCTCGTGGATGGTGCTATCGGACGGCTATTGCCCCTCGTGTAAGAAGCCCTTGCCGATGTATACGTGGGAGGTTGACGCCCTCGCGCACCCGTGGAAGGTTCGGTGCCCCCACTGCAAACAGTATTTCCCGAAGAACGATTTCAAGGCATTCTATAAGTCGGGCCTCGACGAGCACGGCATCTTCGACCCCAAGAAGGCCGACCGCTCGCTGCTCTTCAATGCCGAGCATCCGGATGTAAAGGATCCGTTGCACGCGTTCGGCGTTGATGATGGCGAGGGGTACGTCGAGGGCGACGCCGAGAGATCGAGCGTCCCGATCCGTCGGGACAAGCGCTGGAGGTTCATCAGCGCGTACCTCATCTACGGCCAGTGGAAGCAGGCGGTGTTGAACGGCATCAGAAACCTGGCGGCGGCATACGTCGTCACCGGCGATCCGAAGTACGCCCATAAGGCCGGGATCCTCCTCGACCGGGTGGCTGATCTCTACCCGACTTTCGACTTCTCGACCCAGGCCTATTGCTACGAGGTCATGCTGCCGTCCAACCATGGCTATGTCTCCGTGTGGCACGACGCCTGCGAGGAGACCCGCGAGCTGGCGATGGCCTACGATATGGTCCGCGACGCCATACCCGGCGACAAGAAGCTCCTAGAGTTCCTATCCGGGAAGGCGGGCGGCAGCAAGGATATAGAGCGGAATATCGAAGACCGCATCCTTCGCGATGCGCTTAACAATATCCCCAAGATTTCGTCTAACTACCCTCGCACCGAGATCGCCAAGATCGTCATGATGTCGGTGCTTGATCGGCCAAGGGATGAGATTGATGCAGTGTGGGATGCCATGCTCACTCGCGCAACCGCCGTTGACGGCGTGACCGGCGAGAAGGGATTGGCAGGCTACACGGCGTTCACGATCCAGAGCGTCGCCAGCCTGATCGAGCAGTTTTCCAGACTCGATCCCGAGTTTCTGAGGGACCTCCTGAAGCGCCATCCCCGAATACACGACATGTACCGCTTCCACGTGGACACCTGGTGCATGCAGGAGTACTATCCGCAGGTCGGCGATGCGGGAGGCTTCGTCCGCAAGTGTGCCGGCTACGTCGGCGTGATATTTACCAAGGATCCTGGCGGCAGCATGTGGACCTTCGCCGTCACTCCTTCGATGTTCAGCTTCATCTGGCGGCTCTATGAGGTCACCGGCGACACTGCGTTCGTGCAGGTGTTGTATGGCGCGAATGGAGATTCGGTCGAGGACCTGCCCTTTGACCTCTTCTGCGATGATCCGGCGGCGTTCCAGAAGGCGGTAAAAGGCGTAATCGCCAGAGTGGGGCCGACCATCGAGGTGCCCAGCGTCAATAAGCAAGATTGGCATATCGCCATCCTGCGCTCGGGAAAGGGCTCGAATGCCCGGGCGGCGTGGCTCGAGTATGATGCCTGGGGAGGCCACGGCCATGCCAATTGCATGCATCTCGGCCTTTTCGCCAAGGGCCTCGACCTCCTCCCGGATTTCGGCTATAAGCCGGTCCAGTTCGGCGGGTGGAGTTCGCCGCAGGCCAACTGGTATGGCATGACCGCGGCTCACAACACCGTCGTCGTGGATGGGCGCGAACAAGGGAACGGCGCGGGGAAGACGATTCTCTGGGCGGATGGTGAGGAGTTCCACGCCATTCGGGCGTCCGGTCCGACCGCCTCGGGCGTAAAGGAGTTCGAGCGGACGGTGGCGATGGTGGACACGTCCGAAAAGGACTCCTACATACTGGACGTGTTCCGAGTCGTGGGAGGCAAGGATCACGCGAAGTTCACCGGCAGCCACTTCGGCACGATCACGACTCAGGGGCTGACCCTCAAGCCTGCGCCGGATTATGGCTATGGGACTCAGATGCGCAACTTCCAGGTGGACGCCAAGCCGGCGAATCCGTGGAGCGTAGATTGGAAGATCGAGGACCGGTATAAGTATCTCCCGCCGGGGTCCGACATCCATTTTCGGTACACCGATCTGACTAACGATACGGAGGCATACATTGCCGAGGCGTGGGTGGCGCTCGGAATCGGCACGACTGATGATGCGTGGGTCCCCCGACTGGTGACTCGAAGGTCCGGGACCGAGCCCCTGGCCTCTACTTTCATTGCGGTCATGGAGCCGTATGAGAAGCAATCGGCCATCGCAGGCATCAGGCGGCTGGCTCTCCAGACGGAGGACGGCACGCCGTATCCGGATTCGTTTGCTGCAATCGAAGTCAGCCTGGTCGGCGGAGGCAAAGACCTCCTGATCAGCGCCGACAATCCACATGGCGTCATGGCTCAGAAGGACTGGGGCGTCCGCACGGACGCCGATCTGTGCCTGGTTCGCCTCAATGCCTCGGGCAAGGTGAAGAAAGTCGCGGTCTGCAAGGGGAGTTTCGTGCGGGTAGGCGATAAGGAATTCAAGGGCGAAGGAGAGATGTCCGGTGAGTAAAGTCTTCCGGCTGGCGGTGGCTTCCATCAAGCGCGATGACTGCATAGATCACTGCGCTGAGATGATCGATGAGGCGGGGGATCGAGGGGCGGACTTGCTTGTGCTCCCTGAGGAGCCGGATATCGTCGCAGGATCATCTCCCGGGCAACACAATCTGGAGGACCATCCGGTCTTCGAAGCCTTCCGCCAGTCGGCGATGAAGACGAAAGTGCCGATTGTCGCTTCCTTGTCTGCCAAGGTCGAGGGCGGGTATTCGAACATGGGCTTTGTTCTCGACCGAGCCGGCGACATCGTTGGCCTCTACCCCAAGAAGCACCCCGCGCCCGCCGAAGAAGGGATTGACACCACCCCCATTGACGGCGACCCTTTCCCAGTCTTCGACCTGGATGGCGTGAAGATCGCAATCGCTCTCTGCATGGACATCCATTTCCCCGAGATGTTCCGAATCTACGGGCTGAAGGGCGCTGACATCGTCTGCGTGCCCACGATGTATATGGACTACACCGGTGATATGATGGAGAGCATCGAGAAGGCCCGAGCGATTGATAGCCAGATGTACCTGGCAGTCGCGCACTATATTGACCAGCCCTACCTCGCAGGCAAGAGCATGGGGTATGGGAAGGTGATCGCGCCGGATGGAAGAATCGTGGCCTCCACGGGGCATCAGGAGGGCATCGCTATCGCGGAGATTGATCCGAAGTGGCGCTTTCCATTCTGGGCGACCGGCGAGTTGCTCGAAAAGTATCCCGACCTGCGCGTGATGTTCGACGGCATCCGCCGGCCCGACTTCTATGACGACCTTACGAGGCGGAAATGACCTGGAAAGACGGCAAGCGCTGGGTGTATTCGATCACCTACGATGAGGGCTGCGAGGCCCTCCTGGATCATGCGCTGGCGGTCCACCGAGAGTTCGGCATACCCGGCCACGTGGCGCTGGTGGCGTCGCAGATCGGCGTTCCTCGGAACGTTCCCGGCAGCAGTTATGATGGGATGATGATCCTGTCGGCGGAGCAGATTCGCATGCTTATCAAGGAGGGCTGGGGCGTTTCGTGCCACAGCATGACCCACGCCGGGATAACCGCTGAGAATGCCCGGTATGAGGTCGTTGAAAGTCGAAGGGTGCTCGAGGAGGCGCTCGGCATGCCGGTGACCGTTTTCTGCGTGCCGGGGAGCAATGACTCTTACCCGGCGGCTCGGGCCGCCGCGAGCGACTATCGGGCGATCATGACCATCTACGATGACATCAACACCGCCGAGACTGACCTCATGCGCCTGTGCCGATGTCCGCTTCACTCTGAGTACCCGCCGCCGTTTTACTCGGCGTTCGATCCGTACAAGCGGCTTCACCAGGCGATGGACGCCGGCGGGTGGGTCATTGATTACTGCCACTGCCCGATGCCCGGCAAGCCCATCCATCCGTGGAAGGACTGCACGCTCGAGCAGCTAATCGAGCGATTCCAGACGGTCCGGCGAATCGGCGGGGATGACGTCTGGCTCGCCGAGCCGAATGAAGTTGTAGATTACCTTGTGGTGCATAGTGGGTGATGTGTGGGAGTGTGGGCGTCTGGGCGTGTGGGAGTCTTACCCCATACCCCCAAACTCCCAGACTCCCATACTCTACCGAAGGGGGTAGGACGATGACAAAGGAACGCGCTAAGTACGGAGCGGAGGCATTCGCGGGCTTGACTGGGAAGCTGCCGAACCCATTCCCGAGGATCATGGGGCCGAACTGCGCAAAGTACTTGCAGGAGGTCGTGGAGAGCGGCCTGACCAGTAACATGGTCGAGCGATTCGAGCGAGCCTTCGCCAAGGAGATGGGCGTCCGGCACTGCATCGCCACTCCCGGATGCACTCCTGCGCTCGCGGTATTGGCGGCGGCCTTCGACTTCGAGGCCGGCGACGAGATCATCGTCAGCCCGGTCACCGACTTCGGGACGGTCCAGGGCCTCATCCGCGAGAACTACATCCCCGTCTTCGCGGATACGGAACCCGGCACTGTTAACCTGAGCGCACGCACCATCGAGCCGCTCATTACAGATCGGACGAGTGCGATCCTGGTCGTTCACAAGACCGGCCTCATCTGCGATATGGATCCGATCAACGAGTTGGCAAGGAAGCATGGCCTGATCGTCTATGAGGACGTCTGCCAGGCGGTCTTCGGCGAGTACAAGGGGCGCTTGCCCGGGACGCTCTCGACTGCGGGCGCATTCTCCTTCGACTGCGAGAAGACGATGGGATCGGACACCGGCGGGTGCATCATCACGAACGATGATGATCTCGCCGAGCGGATGAGGTTCGTCGGCCAGAGCAGGGGTTCGGAGATGGAGGCCGGCTTCGGGCGGAAGCACACCGTCCCCGGGTACGCCTACCGCATGACCCAGGGCACGGCGGCGATCTGCCTGGGGCAGCTCGAGATCATCCGGGAGCAGGTGGCGCATCGGGACAGGATGGTCCGTCTGATGAGCAGGCTGATCGGCGAGATTCCGGGGATCACGCCGCTGCCGATCCCCAACTACGTGAACGTCTACTCGTGCTGGATGTTCGGGCTGAGCATTGACCCGTCGGCTTTTGCCGCCGGAGCGAGCATCCCGGACTGTCGGGACAAGTGCGACGCGGAGGAGTTCGCCCGCCAGCTCTCCGAGGCGGGAATCCCCGGTGCGGGCACGGGCAAGTACTACCTCATGCCGGCGGCGTTGACGTTCCTGGACCAGTGGGCGCGGGAGAAGCGGTATCCGTACTCGATGCCGCCTGCGTCGAGGGAATATCGGTATGGGGCAGAGGCCTGCCCGAATGCGTGGGAGTTCCTACAGACATTCATCCGCTGGTCAACCTTCTGCGAGAAGTACCAGCCGGAGCACTGCGAGTTGGCGGCAAAGATCGTCCGGCAAGTCGCCGATAGGAACAGGACATGACACCGAGTAGGCGCGAGTTTCTTAAGACCGCGGCGGGGATGATGGCCCTTCCGCTGATAGGAGATGGAGAGATGGCTGACGAGATCAGGCTTCCGGCGAGCTATTATCAGCAGTTCGATGCCGACCCAAGGCTGGATGTCCCTGGCGAGGGGTACGGCGGATGGAAGAAGTCCGAGATAGAGATTTCATGGGAGCACACCGCCGTCGTCGTGATGCATGCGTGGGACATGGGCACGAGGGAGGAGTACCCCGGCTGGCATCGGGCGGTCGAGTACATCCCCAGGGCCGACAAGATCTGCCGAACCGTCTTCCCCAGGCTGCTCAAGGCGGTCAGGGGCTCACATTTCAAGCTGTTTCACGTCGTGGGCGGGGGCGATTACTATGACGAATTGCCCGGATACAAGCGGGCAGTTGAACTCGCAGGTTCTCCTCCCAAGCCCCTGGAGCGGGCCAAGAGTGATCCCATTCACCAGAAGCTCAATCAGTTTCGGTCGGAGCACGTCTTCGTCGGCAAGCACAATGAAGCCGATGTCGCCCGTGGGTTTAAGAACCTGGGATTCCCTCCAGAGGCGAAGCCCCTGGGGAATGAGCCGGTCGCCGAGGATGCTGAGCAGCTATTCGCCGTCTGCAAGGACGCCGGTGTGAACCACCTGATCTACGCCGGGTTTGCCATCAACTGGTGCCTGCTCATGTCGCCGGGTGGGATGCTGGACATGTCCCGGCGGGGGATCATGTGCTCGGCGCTTCGCCAGGCAGTGACGGCGGTCGAGAACAAGGAGACCGCCCGCAAGGAGCTTCACAAGGAAGAAGCCCTCTGGCGAGTCGCCCTCGAATTCGGGTTTGTCTTCGATGTGGATGACTTCATCCGGGCGATCGGCTGATCTATCCCTTCAGCACGAGCGTGCCGGCGATCATGTCATGGAGGGCCTGCTTCTTCTCGGTAAACCCCGTCATGATGTAGCCAATCATGAGGATCATGTTCGATACTATATGGCTCCAATACCTGGCATTCGCTCGACCCCATGAGACCCGGTGGCCATTCATGTCGGTCACTATGATCCCAAGAGCCATCTTGCCAAGGGTCGCCTGTCTGGAAGAGCTTTCCATCAGGGTGCAATACAGCCAAATGGCGGCAATACTGGCGAAATAGCCCACAGTTGCAAATGCGATGGACAGACTGCTTGATGTCCGCTCTCCTATAGACTGCCCACGACAAACCCGCCGCAGGCACCTGTCATCCCTCCAGGAATCAGCATAATAACACCATCAATGATCCACGCCACGAACCTAAGCCAGAAACCAGCATATCGGAAGGATTGGTTGCCCGTGTCTTGCATGATATTCCTCCAGCCCTGCTTTCTCTGCCTGATCCTTTCTTTCCTCTAGCCACTATCCTCTAGCCCCTAGAAAGGAAAACCCGACCCTCATGTTGAACGTATGAACGATTAGCATGGACATGAGAACTGCCGCACGAATCCTCATTTTACTGGCGATTATTGCTTCGGGCGCACTCTGCCAGAGCACCCTCGACTTCAACGGCGCCCAGTGGATCTGGCACCCGAGCGAGGGTGTCATGACCGCCTGGTTCATGAAGGATCTGGTATTCGATAAGCCGATCGAGAAGATTGATATCCTCATCACGGCCGATGACTCCTATGAGCTTCAGGCATACAACGAGGTCACAGGCTCAGGAGCTGATTGGCAGAAACCCGGTAAGTACGAGATCCCCACGCCTCCTGCTCCTGACAGCACAACCATAGTCATCAGGGCTGCGAACACAGGTGGGGCCGCCGGCGTGATATGCAAGCTAGTCATCCATTTCAAGGATGGGTCTGAGTCCGTGACGGTCTCGGACGACTCCTGGCTGTGCACCGAGCACGCCTTCACCAGCGGGGAATGGGGCCGGGCGAAGTCGCTGGGGAAGTATCCCTGCCAGCCATGGGGGCCGGTGGTCAAGGAAAGCTGGGAGACCCTCCGGGAGAAGCTCGTCCAGCGACGCCAGAAGATGGTGGAAGCTGTCAAGGCCAATCCGCCCAAACCGATGTTCTCCGAGTACAAGGAAGAATACGTCCGCCCCGAGTACGCCCAGCTCTACAGCTTCAAGCTCAATCCGAAGACCGGCTTGCTCGAATATGAGGGCAAGGTCATCCGGCCGTTCTTCACCATCTACAGCCAGCCGAAAGCAGACGGCGGATGGATTCTCAATATCCCTGACTTCGATTATGACCTGGTGGAAAAAGACTTCGCCCGCATGAAGAAGGCCGGCATCAACGTCCAGCCGAGGTTCTGGAACTGGAGCGAGCTTCTCACCCCCGACGGCGAGTGGAAGGAATGCGCGAAGCAGCCGAAAGGCCATGGACTCCCTTATTTCAAATACATCTATCAGGTCTACGACTATTTTCTCGACCGGGCGCAGGCTCATGGGCTTTACGTGAACATCGAGCCGTCATACTACTGGGGACTGCACCCGGAGGTCGTGCCGCCGGAGTATCGGGGGAAGATCCTCCTCTATGGCGAGCTTTGGGATGCGACGAATGAGGCATACGCCAAGATCCTGAACTACTTCAGCAAGCGGACGGTCATCGTGGCCGTGATGGTGGGCGAGGAGGACCTGGTCTTCGATCACTGCCTGGACGAGCCTCAGATGCTCCGGCAGTTCCAGCGCAGCCTCAGCCGGAAATACGGCTCGGTCTCGAATCTCCGGCGCACGTGGGGCTATGGCTATGATTACTCCAGCCGTGCGCTTTGGAGAAAGGAGACCATCCAGGGCAGGGTCGTCCTCCAGCCGAGATACCCGTTCGTCAAGGATCAGTTCAAGTGGCTGAACTGGGATGAAGTGACTTTGCCCATTCTCGACTACTGCCGTCCGGTTGACAACCCCGGCGCCACGCTGATCGACATGCCCACGTATCAGCAGAACCTGCTGAAGGATCCGGAGTGGATTGACTTCCTCGAAATGAAGGAGCAGATGCTCGTCTCTCGGCTGAACGCGCTGTCGAGCGCATTCCGGTCGGCTGACCCCAACCACATACTTTTCTACTGCAATCCCTCTGATTTCAACCCGCCATGGCATTTCTACGAGTGCTTCGATCGCGCCCGACTGAGGTTCGACCTGATCGGTGTTGGGCAGCACGACAAGGATTTCGAGCCGTCGGAAGTCCCTCAATGGGCGTCGTGCCGGGAGTATGTCCAGAATGTCGCCTCCTATGGGCCGTACATCGGTGCGTCCGGCGCATACCCGAAGGGCTTTGCGTGTGGCGAGGGGATGGGGGGCAAGACGCGCGAGGGCCTGGCGACGTACTACCCCTGGTGGCTGACGGATATCGTCGGTGGCGGCGGAGCGCTTTTCCAGAGCTATGATTGGAACCTTATCGCGGGCAGGACGTTCGACAAGCCGGCGGAATACGATGAGGCGACCCTCAATCGGCTTGGCGACTTCCTGGCGGCAATCCAGAATACGCCGTTCAATCGCCCGGATGCCAAGGTGCTCATCCTGCGAAACAAGGCGGCCGCCCTTGGCATGAGCGCGGGCTATGATTTCGGCAACGCCCGATATCTGGCGAGCGTCCTCTACCAGCTTCACGTACCGTTCGATATTCTCCCGGATTCCGATGTCGTCGCCGGGGACTTCGAGGCGGGCAAGATAAACATAAATCGGTATGACTTCATATTCGTGCCGGCGCAGAACCAGCTCCTCAGCAGCCGAACCTGGCAGATACTCCAAGACTGGATCGCCGACCCGAGGTTCGCCGGCCAGCGAGGGCTCTGCCTGGGACTCTATCAGGAGCAGGATTCCTACTTCAACCCCATGAAGGCGACTGCCATCCATCCGGCGTTCCAGCGGCTAACAGGCACAAGCGGATTCACCCGACGGATGAAGGAATCAGGCATCGTGAAGCTCCGCTACGCGCGATTCTTCGGGAGTTCGGCGAGGGGTGATGAGCTTAGCCTGGAGTTCCCCGATGGGGCGGAGATCGGCTGCTTCGACTCACTGCCGGCTGGCGTGGACAAGGTCCTGGAGCTTGGCGAGGACGGGCCGGCTATCATTGCGCGAAACATTGTGAACGGGAACCTGGTCTATACCTGCGGCTTCTATCTGGGCATGGCCTATAACGCCATGTGGGGCATGGAAAAGGAACAGAGCCCCTACGATACGCTTACTCCCCTCTATTCCGCCATCCTGACGACCGCCGGCATCGAGCCGCCGGTGATCGCCGCCGACAACCTGGGGGTCTATATTGCGAGTGACACCTCGACCATCCTCGTCAAGGAGCGATTCGGCAAGGGCACGGATGTTGTCCTGGATTTTCCCGCCAATCGCGGGATCCCGTTGCGGGACAAGAGCTTTCCGGGGGCGATCTTCGACGGGGCGACAACCGTCTGCAATGCGGATGGGAGCATTCGGCTGAAGGATTTCAGCATCCAGCCCTATGGCGTCCAGGTATTGCACAAGATGGGCAGCTTCGGGGTTTCGGGCGGCAAGGACGTCTCGTGGGCATGCAAGCCATTGCCCGACGGCGGCCTGGACTGCACTATCTCGGGCAAGGGGAAGATTACCGCCATATTCGGGCTGAAGCCCAAGATGATCTACAGCGCCTGGGAGAATAACAAGCTTTCCATGGTCTTCACCGCCGGGTCCGACGGCAAGCATCAGATGCCCTTCACCCTTGGGGCGAAATCGCTGCATCTCTCTGTGAAGCCCAGCAAGCGCTGAGGCGTCAGAACTTGTAGGACAGCCCCCCGCCAAGGATGAAAAGGTCCGGGTCGGATAGCCAGGCTATCGGATCGAAATCGTGTGACAGGCTGCTCGCACGCAGCTCCAGGGATAGGCCGTACGAGAGCTCCACCTTCCCCAATATCAGTTCCAGGCCGCTGTACCAGCCCTGCGGCTCATCCGGAATGACCATATCATCGGGGGTCGCAAAGGCAACGGCAAACCCGAAGTACGCATTATACGGGCCGAGCTGCTTCGGCGAGAGCTTTGATAGCTGCGCAAGCGTGAACTTATCGATATCCATGTACGAGAGGTCTGTCATGCCTTGGTCGAGCCTCGAAAGGGCGGCTCCGAAGCCGGAATTGTCCGACTGAGTATCCTTGACCATAAAGACGCTCAATGTGGTTTCGCTGCTATTGCCATAAGGCAGGGCAGCGCTCGCGCTCGAGGCGGCGAGCACAACGATTATCAATGCCCGAACAATGTGTTTCATGCGACCCTCCCTCAGAAGTATCGCTTCCATGTTGGCCGTATCACAGGCTTTATCCTTCAGCGAAGAAGGAATAGCAGATACCCGTGATTAAAACCTCTTCATAGTAGAAATGAACGATCACTCGGAGGTTGATAAATAAGTGACAAATCGCATGAATCGAAGAGAGTTTCTGGAATCGAGCGGAAAAGCCGCGCTGGGAGTAGGCCTCGGGATGACGGTCGCGAGTGCCCTGGCGACCCCGACTTACGGCCAGACGAAGCCCGTTTCGGCCAATGACAAGATCGTCATGGGCGCCATTGGCCTTGGCGGGATGGGCACCGGCAACATGAATGCGTTCATGGACCACCCGGAGGTTGAGGTCGTCGCCGTGTGCGACGTGGATTCGAATAACCTGAAAAGGGCCGCATCGCTGGTCGAGAAGAAGTACGGCAGGCTCCCAAAAGCCGTCAAGGATTTCCGTGAAGTCCTCGATATGAAGGATGTTGACGCCGTGATGATCGGCACGCCGGACCACTGGCACGCGCTGCCCTTCATCATGGCATGCGAGGCAGGGAAGGACGTCTTCTGCGAGAAGCCGATTTCCCACGACGTATATGAAGGCCAGATGATGGTTGGGGCGGCGAAGCGTTACAACCGAGTCTCCCAGATCAACGTCTGGCAGCGGAGCGTGGGGTTCTTCCAGCAGGCGATTGATTTCGCCAAGTCGGGCAAGATGGGCAAGATTGCAGTTTGCCGCGCGTGGGTCTGCGGGCCGGCAGGCTTGGGCAAGAACCCCATCAAGGATCCGCCGGCCAATCTGGATTGGGATTTCTGGTGCGGGCCGGCCCCGAAGCCGCCGTATCACGATACCTATCACCCGGGCATGTGGCGGCTCTACTATGACTATGGAACGGGCATGAGCGGCGACTGGGGCGTGCACATGATTGATATCGTCATGCTCGGCATGAACGTGAAGCATCCTCTGGAAGTCTCATCGGTAGGCGGCAAGCTCCGCTGCGCCGCGGATGACGACCGGGATACCCCCGACACCATGATATCGGCCGTCAAGTTCCCCGACTGGGTTATGCAGTGGGAAATCCATGTGGGAGGCGAGGGTCTCGATGGCGGAGGCGGACATGGATCTGAGTTCATCGGCGAGAACGGCAAGATGATCGTGGATAGGAGCGGCATCAAGTGGAGTCCGTACGGTGATCATGCGGGACCCGAGGCTGCAGGCGTCAACCAGGGCGGCGACCGACCGGATCGCTGGTCTAATGCGGACCACATGGGCGAGTTCCTGAAGAACCTGAAGACCCGAGAGAAGTGCGTCGCGGACGTGGAGTCAGTCTACTACACCACCGCCTGCTGTCATCTGACCAATGTGTCGCAGCAGATCGGCAGGAGCATCACTTGGGACGGCGAGAAGGGCGTCATCGTCGGCGATAAGAAGGCCATGGAAGCCAGGGCCTTTCGCCGCGACTACCGCAAGCCCTGGAAACTGCCCTATTACAAGTGGAACGTCTGACTGCGGAATGAGGAGGAATGATGGCGGTATCACCAAACGATAAGATCCGTATCGGCTGTATAGGCGTCGGCGGCATGGGCACGGGTAACATGAATGCCTTCATGAAACAGCCGGACGTGGAGGTCGTCGCCGTTTGCGACGTTGATTCCAAGAACCTGTCCAGGGCTGCCGGCGCAGTCATGAAGGCCCAGCATCACATGCCGAGCACTCATAAGGACTTTCGAGAAGTCCTGGATATGAACGATGTGGACGCGGTCATGATCGCCACGCCGGACCACTGGCATGCGCTGCCGTTCATCATGGCCTGTGAGGCGGGCAAGGACATCTTCTGCGAGAAGCCGATCTCCCACGATGTCTACGAAGGCCAGATGATGGTCGGGGCCGCGAAATATCATAAACGAGTCGTCCAGATCAACACCTGGCAGCGGAGCAGGGCGAAATTCCGCGATGCGATGGATTTCATCCGCTCAGGCGGCGCAGGCGAAGTTCGCATATGCCGGGCCTGGATATCGAGCATCCGCGGATTGGGTCAGAATCCGATCAAGGATCCGCCGGCCAACCTCGATTGGGATTTCTGGTGCGGTCCGGGCCCAAAAGTCCCATATCATGACAGCATCCATCCCCGGTGGTGGAGGCTTTATTATGACTTCGGTACCGGCCTTGCGGGCGATTGGGGCGTCCACATGATTGATATCATCCTCCAGGCAATGGGTGACATGCATCCACTGGAAGTATCGTCAGTCGGCGGCAAGATCATGAGCGGCGAGGATGATGATCGGACCACGCCGGATACCCAGATAGCGGTCTTTAAGTTCAAGGACTTCGTCATGAACTGGGAGCTCCATGCGGTGGGAGAGGGCCTGGATGAAGGCCCAAGCAACCATGGGTCGGAGTTCATCGGTGACAAGGGCAAGCTGATAGTAGACCGTGCCAAAGGCATCACCTGGAAGCCCTATGGCGATCATCCGGGCCCCGAGGCGAAGAACACCGAGCACGACCATATTCGCGATTTCCTGGATAACATGCGGTCGCGGGGGAAGTGCGCGTCGGACATCGAATCCATGTACTATACGACCACTTGCTGTCACCTCATGAATGTCTCCTATCAGATCGGCAGGAGTATCACTTGGGACGGCGAGAAGGGCGTCATAGTCGGCGACAAGAAGGCCATGGAAGCGAATGCCTTCCGCCGCGAATATCGCAAGCCGTGGAAGCTGCCGTACTATAAGTGGAACGCATAGCAGCCGTTTAGCTCATCAGTATTCGGGGTAGACTCAGCCTGGAGGATACAAATATGGACAATCCGGCGAGAGACGCACTGAAGACCGCCCTCGACATGGAAAAGAAGGGCCATGCCTATTACATGGACACCGCCACTAAGGCCGAGAATCCGCTGACGCAGAGCGTTTTCTTCTCACTCGCCGCCCAGGAACTCATACATATTCAGCGGATCAAGGAGTTGTATGAGGGCCAGGAGGCGGGGGCGGGAGTCCCATCGATCGCCCATGGTGAGATGGAGCAGGCGGTCAAGGAGATCTTCGACAAGTTCACTGGCGAGCAGCGTGAGGCTTGGGCGATGGACAATGCGACCGCATACGAGTATGCGATGCAGTTGGAGCGTGACGCGGCCGCTATGTATGACAAGCTGGCAAACGAGAGCATCAACCCTGGCGAAAACCAGTTTTTCGAGTCGCTGAGAGCAGAGGACGAAACCAGGGTCTGGAACTGGATGAATATGTAGACTACTTGCCTTTGAAGACCTCGACCGCCTGATTCAGCGCCTTCTCTAGCTCCTGCTGGCGCAGGGTGACGGTCAAGTCGCCGCGAGTCCGCTCCAGGACCGCCCGGGTCTGATCCATGGTGCGCCTCAGCCCTCCGGTGATTGCGTCTGGATAGTCGAAGCCGATGAGCACGTAATAGACATCATCCATTATCCGCAGCAGGCTTTCCGCCCGATCGAGGTTGCCCTTCCGCATGATATCCAGCACCGATCTCCGGCATTCACTAACCGCCTCGCCAAGCCCATTCAGATAAGGCGCGGCCTCCACGCCCAACTCCTGATGGCTGGGGATGGGCTGGTTACGGATGAAGGCATACATCGTCTCGGCCTCCGTATATTCCTTCTGGGCATCCTGGACGTACCCGGCGTAGTAGATATCGAGATATTCCTTCAGCTCCTCGGCAGTTTCTCGAACCCGATCTCGGGCCTCTTTTAGGAGTTCCTGCGCCTGGTCGAACTCATTGCGATGGATCGCACGAATGGAGTTCGCGCAATACCGGATAGCCTCCCTTGATGTCACAAGCGCCTTGTCCCTGGCGGCATTCTTGGCATCAAGCTCGGCCCGAATCTCATCGGCAACTTTGGGTAGGTTTTCCATGTGAAATCTCCTTGGACTTTAGACTTCAGACTCTAGACGTCAGCGGAGATGGTTCCGGCTCTAAGGTCTAAAGTCTACAGTCTCTAGTCTATCTCCACTCTCCGACCTTCCTTCGCCGACTGATACGCCGCAAGGATGGTCTTCAGCGCGGCGCGGGCGTCTTCCGCGGTCACAATCGGCTCGGCATTCTCCAGGATGCAGTCCACGAAATGCCTGAGCGCCAGGTCATGCGACCATGCCCACCAATCCGCCTTATGCTCGACTTCCACCATCTCCGGCGAGTTGTCAGCCACGAAGAACATGGGCACGGCCGCCTCGCTGATCATCGCGATGTTGCCGCCTGTGCCGAATATGAACTTCTTCTCGCTCCAGGGCTCATTCTCCTGCGAATAGGAGATTATTAGATTGGCCAGCAGGTCATCATCATACTCCAGGGTGACCGCGGCATTGTCATCAGCCTTGTTCTCGGGCTTGGTGATCAGCCGCTTCAGACTCGCATTCACCGCCGTCGGCTCGCCGAACCAGTAGTGCATCAGGTCAACGATATGCGTCCCGGTGTCGAAGAAGGCCCCGCCGCCCGCCCGATCCCACGTATTCTTCCAGTGATTCGCATCGCTGAGGGCGGTCATCACGTTCCCCACGATTTGCGCATTCACCAGGAACGGCTTCCCCAATCGGCCGCCGACGATGAACTCCTTCACCTTCCGATGGATCGGCATGAAGCGCTGGTTGAGCGTGATCAGCAGCCAGAGGCCCAGCTCGTGCGCCGCACGGATCATCCCGTCGGCCTCCTCCAGGTTCATGGCGATCGGCTTCTCGCAGATCACGTGCTTGCCCTCATTGAGGGCGTCCATGGCAATCTGATAGTGCAGGTAATGGGGAGCGCATATGTCAATGGCGGAGATGGACGGATCATCTAGGATCTCATGGTAGTCCTCGACCACCTTCCCGATGCCGAAATGCTGGGCTACCGAAGCGGCTGACGCAGTATCCGGATCGGCGACGGCAGCCAATTCCACCTTCTTGTTTGCGGCGAACGACGGTAAATGCGCCGCTCGTGCGACATCGCCGGCGCCGATCAATCCGATCCTCAATGCTTCCATCTGGCCCTCCGAATCAGTATATTCCCGGAAAGACCGAGCGAACAACCGATTATAGCATCCTTGCGCGGACGAGTTCCACACGCTATAATGCCCACATGAACAAACGCTTGTACATCATCGGGATCTTGATCCTTATCGCCATCGCGGTGGCGTTTGCCGTTGCTCAGGAGCAGCCATCGCCGAGTCCCTTCACCTTCGCCGTCTTCGGTGATAATCGTCCCGCCCGGCCCGACTCCGCGCCGCCCGACTCCTACCGAACGGTGCTGAAGAAGATTGACTCCCTCGACCCGGCGTTTGCCGTGAATACCGGCGACTGCATCTACGGCTCGTGGAATCCGTTGAAGGCCAAGGAGCAGTACGAGCAATATGTGCAGGTGACCAAGGCAAACCTCCGCGCGAAAGTCTACCTTACCCTGGGGAACCATGAGATCGCCGGCAACCCTGTGAACCAGGTGTTCTTTGGGAAAGAACTGCCCGGACTGTACTATTCCTTCGATCAGGGGGGAGACCATTTCATCGTGCTGGACAGCTATGTGATCGGGCAGGCCAGCAAGATCACAGGCGACCAACTCGAATGGCTGAAAGAGGACCTTCGGAAATCGCGAGCCGCCCGACACAAGTTCGTCTTCCTCCACGCGCCGCTCTACCCCGTTGACGGCCACATGGGCCAGTGCATGGATAAGTACCCCAAGGATCGCGATGCCCTCCATGCCTTATTCGTGAGAAACAGGGTCACCGCGGTTTTCCAGGGACACGAGCACCTCTTCAGCGCGCAGACGAAGAATGGGGTGAAGTACATCATCACGGGAGGCGGAGGCGCGCCCCTCTATCCATCGTTCAAAGGCGAGGGGGATTTCCACCACTTCGTGCTTGTGACGGTCTCGGAGGACAAGGTTGAGATGAAGCTCGTGAAGCCGGCCATCGGCACGCAGAAGGAAGAGACCCTGCCGATAGGATAGTAGGTCGAATCAGTCCTATCCGTCCTATTTCCTCGGAATCATGGGGGTGGCGACTGCCTTATGGGCCGGGAGTGGGGCAAAGATGCCGTCGGCATGGGCTGCGTAAACTTCCCTGATGACTTGAACAACACCTACCAACAGAAATGCCAGCGCCAAAACGACGACGATTAGCGATTCGCGCGAAAGCTTCATCTGTGCCTACCTCCTTGCCAATGCCTACTTGCCTATGCAGAACTCGCTGAATATGCGGTCTATCACGTTCTCGGTTACCGTTTCACCAGTAATGCTTCCGAGCGCCTCCGTGGCTGTCTTCAGGTCCGTGCTTACGAGGTCAATGGGCATTTCCGAATCGGCGGTGTGAAGCGCATGCTTAAGCGAACCGAGAGCCTCTTCCAACGCCCGCCGATGTCTAACATTGCTTACTACTACTCCGTCAGAGGGAGAGATTCCTCCTTGAAATACCGTTTCGGCGATGGCATCTTCCAGCTCCACGATTCCCTCGTTCGATGGCGCTGCCGTTCTTAGGACGGTCACGCTCGAAGAGAGGTTCTCCCGCACCCAATCCATGACCTGCCCGGCAAGCGATTCGGCCTCGGATTCGCGAATCAGATCGGTCTTGCTTAGCACAACGATCATCCGCTTGTCGGCGAACCCTGACACAAGCTCCTGGTCCTCGGCGGTGAACCCTGCCTCCGAATCAATCACCGCCAGGATGAGGTCCGCCTGCTCGAGCATCTGCTTCGTGCGATCCACTCCCATCTGCTCGACCACGTCTTGAGGCTCGCGGACGCCCGCAGTATCAATCGTCCGAACAGGGATTCCGCGGATGTTCACGCTTTCCTCGATGACATCCCTGGTCGTACCGGGGATCGGAGTCACGATGGCACGGCTCTCGCGAAGAATAGCATTCAGGAGACTGGACTTCCCGACATTCGGCCGCCCTGTGATCACCGCCTGGATCCCCTCGCGGAAGATCTTCCCGCGATCCGCGGTTTCGATAAGGCCCGAGACATGAGATATGGAACCCTGAATGAGCTCCGAAATCTGTTTCCCGGGCATGGGCTCGATGTCCTCAGGGAAGTCTATGCTCCCCTCGATGTGCGCTATGATGCCCAGAAGCTCCTCACGCAGAATGCGGATTCGGGACGAAAGCAATCCGCTGAACTGGAGGTTCGCGACCCGCATGGCCTCATCGGTGCGAGCTCGGATGATATCCAATACGGCTTCCGCCTGAGCGAGATCGAGCCTGCCGTTGAGAAATGCGCGCTTGGTGAACTCTCCCGGCTCGGCGAGCCTCGCGCCTGCCCGAAGCGCCGCTTCCAGCACCCGGCGCATTGGGATGATTCCTCCGTGGCAGCTTATCTCCGCCGCATCGTCGCCTGTATAGCTTCTTGGATACCGGAAAAGAGTGATGACTCCATCATCTATCTGCTCGTCGCTGATGGGGTCGTGGATGAACCCATAATGGGCGGTGTGAGTGGGGAGCCCCGGAACGGGGACTCCGGAAATCGGGCGGAAAACCTCCCCGGCGACGGAGAGTGCATTCCTTCCGCTGATCCGAATAACGCCTATGCCGCCATCACCGATCGGAGTGGCGATTGCGGCAATTGTATCGTCCAGGTTCGTCATGAGTTTGGGAAGACTTTCAGACCTTAGGCCTCAGAGCCGGCCTTTCGGTTCCAGAGGCTAAAGCCTAAAGTCTTGAGCTTATTTCTTTGGTGAGATTACCAGGAACCGGTTTGGCTCCTCACCCTCGCTGTAGGTGTAAACGTCCGGATTGTCCGCAAGGGCGGTGTGGATCACCCGGCGCTCATTCGAATGCAGAGACTCGAGCACGGCCTCTTGTCTCGTTTCCTTGACCTTCTTCGCTAGGGCGAGGGCCTGTTTCCTCAGGATCTCTTCTCGGCGCTCGCGATATCCTTCCGCGTCAACGAGCACGCGGGCCTTTGCGCCGATCTTCCTGTTGACAATGATGCCGACCAGGTACTGGATGGAATCAATCGTCTGTCCATGTCGGCCGATGATGCGAGCAGTGTCGCCGCCGACGATGTCCAGCACAACCTGCGAATCGGACGCCGTCCTCACAATCACCTTGCCTTCGCTATCGATTCCTTCGAGAATCTTCCCCAGCACCTCTTTGCCAACTTCCGCCGCCTGCTGGATGGCTTCCTCAGTGACAACAGCCTCGGGTGCGGCTTCTGCTTTAGGGGGAGATGGCTTTGCTGGGCGCTTCACTTCACGCTTGGGTTCGCGCTTTGGGGCTGGCTTCGCCTCGGGTGGTTTAGGAGCGGGCTTCCGTCTAGGCCGAGGTTTCGGTTCGCCGGCTGCCGGTATCGCCCGAACGGTCACCCTCACTTTGGCCGGGGCTTGTCCGATGCCCAGAAAGCCCTTGCTTCCTTCCTCCAGGATCTCAACATCCACCTGATCCTCTGTGACGCTCAATTGCTCCAGCGCTTTCTCTGTTGCCTCTTCTACATTCCTACCGGTCTCTTCGATAGTTGTCATCTTGGAGTGGCTCCTCCCAACAAGCATCCCGCGCCTCACGTGGCAGCGGGGATTGGTTTCAAAACAGGTTGAGCGTCGAAGTGCTTCTTCCGGCCCTTCGACTTCTTTCCCGGGCTAACGGGCGGGCGCTTTGGTGCCTTGGGCTCGGTGCCGTTCCCGCCATTGGTGATTCCTGCGGCAGGCCCGCCGGTGATGGGGCTTCTCATTATCTTGTACTGCTGGATTGTACCGATCACATTGAATGCCAGCCAGTAGAGCATGAATGCCGACGGAAAGCTCTTGAAGATGAAGGCGAATACTATCGGCATCGTCCATGCCATGATCTTCTGCTGCTCGGCCTGACTTGGATCCACGACCGACAGCTTCTGAGATACGATCATGCTGATGGTGTATATGACCAGTAGCGGCATGTCCGGCATGGAGAGGTTCGCTCCGATGATTGCCGGCCATTTCTTCGCCAGACTGGTGCCGATCCACAAGAACTCGCCCTTGGTGAACTGGTATAGATAGGGCATGATGACTTTATAGTAAAGCAGCATCAGGATCGGCATCTGCGCCAGGAGCGGCAGACAACCACTCAGGGGGTTGATGCCATGCTCCTTATACAGGGCCATCGTCCGCTTCCCGATCTCCTGCTGGTTGCCCTTGTGCTTCTCCTGGATCTGCTTCACCAGCGGTGCGACCTTCTGCATCTCCCGCATGCTCTTGAACTGCATATGCGAGAGCGGAGTGGTGATCAGCTTGAAGACCAGGGTGATTACGAGGAGGGCCAGCGCATAGCTGTACTTGGGATTCCTGCCGGTCAGGGCTACCATGGTATCTATGACCTTGTAGCCGGCGCCCTTGGACGCCTTCTTATCCTGACTGATCTGATATGCCGTGAGCCTCTCCTGGGCTTCCTTGCCTATGGGGTTCGTCGCCGGCGGATAGTCATGAATCAGCTTCGTGTAAGCGTCAACTGCCTTGCGCTGATCGTGGAGCTTAGTCTCGTAGATGAGGGCGATCCTGAGGCGCGCCTGGGGGATATACTCGCTGTCCCCATACTGTTTCTTCTGAAGCTGCGAATACTGCTTGATCGCCTCGTTTAGTTTCTTCTTGTCACTGTCGGCCGCCTTTTCGGCAGCCTCTGCCTTCTGGTAAACCTGCTGAGCAGGCGGCGGAGTGACTTGCTTATTCTGACTAAGGCGGGGCAGCACGAACAAGATCATCGCCATCCACATGAGGGCGACGATCCAGATTGTCTTGTCTTTCATTAAGTTCCTCGATTATTCGTCACGCGGCTAATTGACCGGGTCAAACCCGCCGGGGGACCATGGATTGCATCGGAGAATGCGCCATGCCGCCATCACCATACCTCTGATCGGCCCGTGCTTATCGATCGCCTGAACGGCATATTCGGAGCATGTCGGCCAATATCGGCATGTAGGCGGCCTGTATTTGCTGAACCACTGGTATCCCCTTACTAACTGTATTAATGCTCGCCGCATGTTATTCCGTTTTGATGACCTTCTTGTGATTGCTTATAAGTCGCGAGCCGACCCGCCTTTCGGAACAGCTCCTCGACTGCCTTCGAGACTACTTCGAAACTCGCCTCCGGGACCCCCGGTCGGGCGATCAGCACCGCATCATATCCGGTCTGCTGCAGCTGTCCCTGAAGAAGCCTTACGGCCTCCCGGAGCAGCCTCTTGGCACGATTCCTCACCACTGCTTTACCCAGCTTCGAACTAGTAAGGAACCCGAATCGGCTCGGCTGCTCGTCTCGTCTCGGCATGACCTTCAAAACGATCAGCCTGTTCGTGAAGGTCTTACCGCCGGCGAAGATCGCTTTGAAGTCCCGGCCGCTTGTGAGCCTATGCTCTTTTTGCAGCACTCAGCGCCTCATGCGTTCCATATTACGCATTACTCATCACGCATTACGCCTTAGACCGTGAGCCTTTCCCTCTCCTTGGCTCGCCGGTGCTTCAATATCGATTGCCCGGCTTTGGTGCTCATTCTGGATAAGAATCCATGGACGCGCTTGCGTCTTCTATTCTTAGGTTGAAACGTTCTTTTCGGCAAACCTGGTCCCTCCCAATTCGGGCCATTATAGCATAATAGTTCCATTTGTTACAAGCGAAATTTGGGTGGCCTGCTTGCCCTGGGAATTCAGTCCGCCGACCGCTTGGATAGTTGAAATTTTGTTCTCGGAAAAGTACGGAAATGGCTATTGCCCCGCCCTCCCATAGGTTGTATAATCAGGTTCTACCCCGGAGGTTTCATTGGAAGGTCAGCTCCATTTAGGTGAGGACGATGCTCTCATTGCCTTTAGACGCGCCTGGGAAAAGACGCTGGCCCTTCTTGCACCTGAGATAAACCGCCCCAGTTTCGAAAGCTTCTTCAAAACGGCCAAACCCCTTTCTATTCAGGGGAACACTGCTGCGATCGGTGCTGCCAGTGAGCTCGCGAAGATCTTCCTGGAGAAGTACGCCGATCATGTGAAGGTCGCCCTTGGCTCGATCCTCGGCTTCGACGTGGATGTCGCCTTCACCATTATGCCGAAGGAGCCGCCGAAAGCGAAGGCCGTTGAGGTCAAAGAGGCTCCGAAGAGGGCCGGCGCAGTCAGCCAATTCTCGCAGCCGTTGAACGACAAGTATACGTTCGCCAGCTTTGTAGTCGGCCCATGCAACAGGCTCGCGCATGCCGCCGCCCAGTCGCTGGCACAGAAGCCCGGCCGTGTGTATAATCCATTCTTCCTCTATGGCGGGCCGGGCCTGGGAAAGACGCATCTCCTCCAGGCGATCGGTCATTACATCCTGGAGAATCATCCCAAGCTCAGGATCGCCTACGTCTCCGGGGAGATGTTCACCTCGCAGTACGTGACCTCCATCCGGGAGCATAGGTCTGAGGACTTCCGACAGAGATACCGGACCGTTGACGTCTGGCTGGTGGACGACGTTCAGTTCCTCGCAGGCAAGGAGCGCACCAAAGAAGAGTTCTTCCACACGTTCAACGCGCTCATTCAGATAAACAAGCAGATTATCCTGTCCAGCGACCGCTCTCCCCGCGATCTCGCGCCCCTGGAGGAGCGGCTGAAATCCCGGTTCGAGTCCGGCCTGGTGGTGGATATTGCGCCACCGGACCTCGAGACACGCATCGCCATCCTGGAGAGCAAGACCATCGCCGAGAAAGTGGAGATCAAGTACCCGATCTTGGAGTGCATCGCGGGCCTCATCCCCACGAATATCCGGGCGCTGGAAGGCGCGCTGGTCACCTTGCTGGCATATTCCTCGCTCATGAAGACGCCCCTCACCATCCCCCTGGCGCAGGAAATTCTCGGCCGGTATCTGGCGGAGAAGAAGTACACCGAGCTGACCCCGGAGGCCGTCCAGCGGGCGGTCGCACAGGAATTCGGCATGGAGATCGAGGAGCTTCGAAACCAGAAGCGGACCAAGGAGCTCGCGCTTGCCCGGCATGTGGCGATGTACCTCACCCGCGAGCTCACAGGATACTCCCTCCAGGCGATCGGCAAGGCTTACGGCGGGCGGAATCACGCCTCGGTCATCCATGCTCATTCCCGAATCAAGGGTCTCCTCGATGAGGACCCCGACCTTCGAGCGAAGGTGGAGGAACTCAGGGAAGATCTGAGGACGGGGAGGGTGTAAGTCAGTCTGTGAACACCCACTGTCAGCAAACCTTGCATACAAGCTGTGGATAACCGGCGAAGCAAGCGCCTGGTGTGAATAGTGTTAATAGACCAAAAGGTTAGTGCTGAGTTGTCCACAACTTACCGACAAACCTAGCAAGCGGATACTATGCGAGCAGTCGAGAGTTACCAACACCGTCCACATGCTGTATAATAACTACCACTGAGATGGATCCATACCTCAGAATTGAAATACTCTGTTGACAACTTTTCCGGCCAAATGCACATTAAGAGGCTAATCCTCCATAACTTTAGGAACTATGCGGAACTCTCGATCGAGCCTGATCCGGGACTGAATATCTTGCTCGGGAGGAATGCTCAGGGAAAGACCAGCTTTCTCGAGGCAATCTATGTCATTGCTCTCGCGAGGTCCTGGAGGGCGGGTCGGGATTCGGAGCTCGTGCGATGGGAATCCGACCAGGCGAGGGTTTCGGCGGAGGTAGGTCGCGAGGAGCAGAACGATATCTCAGTGGAAGTCATCCTTGGCCGGTCGGAAAAGAAGCAAGTCTTGATAAATACGATCCGCCAGACGAGGCTCGCCGATCTCATGGGGCAGGTGAATGTCCTACTGATCGAACCGCATGACGTGGAGATCGTCCGCGGAGAGCCCTCCCATCGCCGGCGGTTCATGAACCTGGAGATCAGCCAGGTCCAGCCTCTCTACTGCCATCTGCTCGTGAACTACCGGAAGGTGCTGGAGCAGAGAAACCGCCTGCTGAAGGACCTCCAGGCCCGCGGATGCAGGGATGGAGTCATGGAGGTCCTGAATGTGCAGCTTGTGGACTACGGCTCAAAGATATTAGACCGCCGGCTTAACTTCGTGTCGCGGATCGCAGGGCTGGCGAGGGACATCCACTCTCGGATTACCGAGGGTTCGGAGACCATGGAAACGAAGTACCATTCTCGAACTAACCTTGACGGGGCAGAT
>Ga0307379_10001911_pt1 | contig 31671 bp, 29 predicted proteins | sample UN2MG_FD_202237 | JGI IMG/M metagenome (GOLD analysis project Ga0307379, IMG submission 202237) | Soil microbial communities from Risofladan, Vaasa, Finland - UN-2 | ecosystem: Environmental > Terrestrial > Soil > Coastal area > Acid sulfate soil | place: Finland: Risofladan, Vaasa | collected...
TTGCTGTAACGGTAGCAATAGGAGTTCCACCTAATATTTTAACTTCGTCAATCAAAGATTCCCTACCTATGCGAGCAAAAAAGTTTGCTTGTCCAAAATTATTTATACCTACTTTAAAATCTTTAGCGCTCCCAATTGCAGATACACCGAAAAGCACAGATAACAAAACAGCAAAACTCAAAATTAATATTTTTTTACTCATTTTTCTTCCTTCTCCTTATATAATTTTAATTTTAAATTAATCTGCTCAACAAAGTAATCTTTTAAAAATTATCACCTCCTTCTCTAATTATAGGTACCGTCCACAAAATTCAGAAACTATTACTACAAAATGCTTTACGGGTACCTACAATTTTTTGAATGACTATAACTATAAACTAAAAATGAAATCATGAATGATAAGTATATATTCATTACCAAAGTATTAAATATCTAACTTCTTTTTATACGGAACATCTAAAACTTTACAACCTGCTGTATCAACAAATACATGAACCTGACCATCTTCTCTGGTATATTGTTCAAGATGTATTAGTGGTTTTGTTTTTCTAAGGTCAATTAGCAAATCCCCGCTGTAATAATCTGGGTTAAAAGAAGCAGCAACAATTTCTGAAACAATTAACATATGATCTCCTGTTTCTTTTAAAAATTTTACTTTACATTCAATATAAGCCCTTGCTTCGGTTATTCCGGGTGTTTTTATTTTTTCAGAACTTACCGGCTCAAAATTTAATTCTACAAATTTATTAACATTATCATCATATTCGTATGAAGCTGCGACAACCCTTTCGGCAATACTTATATCAACCAGATTAAAAACCAATTCGCCTGCTCTCTCAATATTCTTAAGGGAATCCTGTTTTTGCGGTTTATTTAACAATGCCAGACTCATCATCGGGGGATACTGTGAGACTGGAGTTCCCCAGCTAAATGGAGCAATATTAATGCTATTATCTTTATTAAGTGTAGTAACCAAGAATGGCATACTGGGGTGCAATAATATTATGCTTTTGTGTAATTCTTCCTGTTTTATATTCTTAAAACCCATTTATTCTCCCTTTCCTTTAAAACGAATTCTATTATTCATTATTAATGTAATTCTTCCAGCGGAACATATTTTATATTCTGTCCATATCTTTTAGAGCTAAAAGCAATTTTACCATCGGCATGTTTTAAGGCTTCCCTTAATCTTTCATGGCAGGGTATTGCCACAAGCTTCAGTTCTAAATTTTCCTTTAATTCAATACTCATTATTCCCCGACCTGTTTTAGGGTCAAGCATACATAATAAATCCGGGAAAACTATCTGTAATTCTCCATTTTTCCAGCAAGCCATTGTTTCATTTTTAATAATCAGCTCACAACTACTGTTATTATCTTTCTCCAGACCACTTAATTTAACTTTTGTAAAGTAAAATCCTTCTGCTTCTTCTTCACTGATCTCCTTAACCTTCCCGTTAAAAATATTAATTCCGGATACTATTTTCCTGAATACTTGCACAGGATCTTCTCTATTATTACGGGCATTAATTACATATCTGCCTATTTCTATTGCTCTAGAGATTGTGTTAGGAATTACACTATTTTTCAACTGCCTCCCACTCATGGGGTAATGATTATTTGCTCCCAATCCTCCACCCCGTGTTATAATAAATCTGCCAATCTGATCCGGATAAACTGGATTTATGGCTTTTCTAACTATTACTACATTTCCATCATGATCGACTAAAGGCATAGGTGTCAGAGAAATACCATGACCAATAAAAGAAGTCATTTGAGTTTCAGGTGCAGCTCTTCCCAATGCATCTCCATCAATTACCGTGATTCCTACTCTTGCTCCTAGCGAAAGAATAACCGGAGTATTTAACCCTCCCATCTCAAAAGGAACAAAATAATCAATTTTCTTACTTATTTCCTTTTCCATTTCCCTGAAAGCAATTTCTAATTCGAAGTTATCTTCCCAGTATTCGAGTAACTCATCAAAATTCATATTATCTAGCGTTTTTACTGATCCCATAATTCCACCGCTGACTACTACAGCATCGTCTTCTATTTCATCGGGATCAATAATAGTATATTCTCTGCCCCTTTTAAAATCATTTAATATTATTTCCCTTCCCTAGTTAGGCGAGCCACCTCCACCTGTACCAAAAATTGCTAAACCTTCTAAAAGGGGTTCTAAATCTTCTCTGTTTATTTTTTTTAATGCCATACTCTCACTCCTTGCAGTAATTTATCTTTCTCCAAATTTTCTAAAAGTTTAATAATTTATTCTTTTTTTCAAACTCTTCAATTACAAAATCCAAATCTAATTTTTCAAGTACTTTTCTGGTTGGCCAGCTAGTTTTTAAATCCCAACCATGAAGTTTATAATATTCATCAAGCATTTTATCTAACTCTTCTTGTGTATTGGCCATAAATTTATCTCCGGGGCGATCCTCAGCATCTTCATTCATAAGCCTCCAGGGTAATCTGTCATCACTTCTAGTTGCCCCACAGCGAACATTATAAGCTTTTTCCAGGGTAACTATTCTTCTTCCAGCTTTCATAAGTTCTTCTTCTGAAACTTCTTCACCAATGGCTGCAGACCACATGCTAGCCATCATCTTAGGCGTTAAACCATAGAGTGCTGTGGTAGTAAATGCACAGAAACCCAGAGCATCAGTAACTGCAAAACAATCTTCATGCCAGCGAACAATATCAGCCCTTTTTTCGGTACTGGTTGATTCTATAAATTCATCACTGTCCGTAATTTTCTTAATTAACTCTCTTCCCTCTTCACTGAAACCAAGTTCTGCAAAAGTCTCTGTATGCAGATGGTCAGCTCCCCTCGGATTAACTGCAAAAGCAAGGGCATAACCTTTAGCTACGCGGGTATCGACACCGGACTGTTCTAACCCTTTGACTTCCACAGCCCACTTCCAAGAGTCCTTACCAACCTTTTCAGCAGCGCGTTTTACCCCTTCTGCTAGAACATCACCAAAACCATCACGGTAGGCAATTTTCTCAACCATCTTTACCATTGCTTCCCCATTGCCAAATCTAAGCTCAATGCCATCAGTATCCTCTTCAGTTATAATTCCTTTTTCAAAACATTCCATAGCCCATTGAATAACACGCCCGGTGGATATTGTATCAAGTCCATCAATGTTGCACAATTCATTTGCTTTAATAATGGCATCAATATCACTAACCTCGGTACCGGCACCGAAAGCGTCCATTGTTTCTAATTCTGGACCACCACCAAACCCCTTATATTTATCTCCTTTTGTTTCCGTGAAACGGTGACATCCAATTATACACGAATAACAGGCAGTCCTCTTTTTTAACCTACCACTTTCTACTAATAATTCGCCACTAATTTTATCTGCATCTACAAAATGCGCTTTCTGAAAGTTTCTAGTCGGCCAGCGGTATGATTCACTTAAGGGCACTACTGAACCCGCAGTGCCGTATTTAGAGAGACCTTTAAACCCTGAATCATTCATAATTTCTTTCTTAGCAATTACTGAAAGACCGCTGAACTTTTCATTTTCATTGAGTTCTATTTTTTTGGTTCCTTTGACTGCAATAGCCTTAAGATTTTTCGAACCCATTACTGCTCCACCACCACCTCTGGCGGCAGCACTATAGGTTGAAAACATAATAGCTGATATACGAACCAAGTTTTCTCCTGCAGGTCCAATTGTAGCTAATTCAATGCTATTATCATTAAGTTCTTCTTGAATAAGTCTATTTGTTTCTCTGACATCTTTGCCCCAAACTGAAGACGCATCTTTAAAGTAAATATCATCATCTTTAATGTAAATATAAATGGGCTTTTCTGCTTTTCCGTGAAACACTAAATAACCATAACCTGTAAACTTAAGCTTTGCTCCCCATTCTCCACCTACATTCGACTTGAAATACATATTAGTGGCAGGGCTTTTAAATGTAACCGTCGTTCTTCCTGAAGCTGGTGCTTTCGAACCTGTAAAACCACCAGCACCAAATATCAGTACATTATTTTCCCCCAGAGGATCGGTATTTTCATCTGTTAAATCCCATAATAATTTTGCATTTAATCCTCTGGATGGAAGAAATTTCACCCAGACTTCTTTTTTAATTTCTTCAACCCAGGTTTTTTTCTTGCTCAAATCAATGTGCAATACTTTCCCTAAAAAATTCATATTATTTTACCCCCTTTATCTCTAAACTTTTAAATTAATTTCTGTGCTTTTTATTCGTTAAATAATTTTTTTAATAAGGGTGAATAATGATCTTGTTGAGCAAAATATGATTTATTTTTAGATACTCCACTTTTTACAATTACTGCAATCTCCACAGCTCTTAAAGCTATTTTTTCAGCTGCTTCCACCGCAACACAAGTGTCAAAATTTCCTTTCTTAAAGTCCTCTTCCATAGCATTTCTGTCAATTTTATTATTTGTCCAACCCGCTGCTCCTATATAGGATTCCCACATATCGCCAGTAACTGGAATACATTGCATCATAAGGGTATGATTTATCAAATCTGTAGTTACATGTTCCTGCCCAGAAAACAGGTGTATCCCCTGGGAAATTGAACCAATCACTTTTAATAATTTTGGTAAAGTATTTATATCTTTTTCAAATACATCTTTAAACGTTGAAAAAAGACTATTACCCAAGCGATCTATAAAACATTTAACCTGACCAGGTATACCCATATGATAAACAGGAATTGAGTATAAAATTACATCTGCATCCAACCACTTACCCTTTAATTCTGAAAAATCATCATTATGGACACATTTCCCAGCATTTCGTGCACAATATCCACAGGCAATACAAGGCTTAAACTCCTTGCCCCGAAAAAAGTATGCTTCAGTTAATACATCAAAACTATTCAATTTACTAACATAACTAAGAGCTTTTTCTAGTAAAAACTTACTATTTCCTTTGCGAGGGCTCCCGCATATTCCTAATACTTTTATTTTCATAATTTATTACTCCATAGTTTTATATTAATATTCTATAAGCTACTCATTCAACAAATTCTATTAACACACAAACAATTACAAGTGTAGAAGAAAATCTTTCTCTTTTCTGATAAGCAAATGGGACATGATGAAATACTTAGTCAATTTATATTAGCTACATTTTTTTATTGTAAGATACTAAATGCACCCAAGAAATTACTATCACTTTTTGAATAGTTTTAACAGCTTATAGAGTAGAAACATCTTTTTCAATAACAACTATACACATATCTTTATCTCTCCTTTATCCTCCAGCTATTGTAGAGAAAATTACTACTTTATTCCGATCATTTATGTTTATTTCTGTGTTAACTCCCTTAAGAAATCTAACGTTTCTTCCATTAATTAGAATTGTAATATCTTTTCTGATCTTACCATCTTTTAGTAACTCTCTTTCTAATTCCGAACCATACTTGCTTACTAATAATTTTAATAATTTATCGATGTTATCAATTGTCGATAAATTAGCTTCTATCTCTCCGACACCAACTATATTTTTCAAATTTCCAATAAATTTTATAATCATGATCCTACCTTCTTTTTAAAAGTTACTCAAAGACACGATTTTATATACAATCCGTAAAATACTTATCCCATTTATTTACAACTTAAATCCTATACATCTTCAGATTATTTCTTCGTTTATTTCTACCGTAGATGCAAATATTTTTTCCCTAAATATCGTTTCTGTCTTAATTCAGCTTGTTTTAAAGGTAAACTTTTACTTATAAATCTTCCAATATTCTTTTTTATAAGTTCCAATACTTTATTTATAGCATATTTTAGAGATTAACACATAAAAAATATTAATGTTTTTTATATGTAAAAAACACGAACAGAAGATATAGGTAACTTCTTTTCTCCGCGCTACTACAATCAAATAGCCCTTACCTCAAAATAATTAGCGCTCCCCTCTATTTTATACAATCAATCTTTCTATAGGAATATATGTTGAATTAAATCCAAATCTCCTCAGATTTTCCCTAAAAACATTATATGCTATGGGCCTTCTCCATTTTTTATCACTCTTTATTCCAAAAATAATCACTTCTAATCCTTCTTTTATATCAGCATTTGTAATAGGATTGCCATTTTTATCTAAAGTACATATCAAATCTGGAATCATTGCTACTGGTTTCTTATTCTGGTCCCAGGCAATCATATTCTCGTTCTTCACATCTATAATTAATTCTTTTCCTTTTGAATCTCCGATCCCATCTATTAATAACTGAGAAAAATCAAATCCTTTTTCCGTTACAGTCTTAACTTTAGCTACTTTCCCTTCTATTAGTTTATAACCATCTGTTATTTTTAATATCTCTTCAACCTTTTTTTCAATTTCTATATTTTCTTCGAGTAATATATTCCCAATTTTTTTAGCTAAAGTAACAGTACCTTTTATAGCAACATCTTTAACCTTTTTACCAAGCATTATGTTAGTAGCAAAACCGGCCATCATACCGAATTCTGTAGTAATAGCTCTAGCTAAATTTTCACACTCAGCGGGACTATTGACTTTTAGGATAACTGTTGCACCCCTTTTGTTACTCATTACGAATGGATCAAAAGAAACACCTTCTATTGCATACATTGTCATCTGCAATTCTGGAATTGCCCTTCCTGCACCATCAGCATCTAAAATCGGAATATCCTTCGCTGTAGCAACATATATAGGCCCCATCGTATTCCCCCCGCCTATTTCCAAGGGGATTATATAATCAATTTTTTTATCAAGATATTCTTCTAAAGCATCTATAGCGTAAACTTGCTGAATATCTAATCCTTCTTTTAAAGCAACTATCGGTGAACCCATCCCGCCACAGACCGCAACTATGGCATTGTCATCTATATTTTCTAGAGATTCAATTTTAGATTGCCTTCCAATTTCATCTCTTTTTTCTTTTAAATCTTTTCCCTGCCTAGCAGAACCTCCTCCACCTGCACCTAAAAATGTTGTACCTAAAATAATGCTTTCCAGGTCTTTACCTGTTAATACTTCCATATCATCACCTCTCTCTAATATACTATTAAAAATTTCAATCTTTTATTTTTGATTTTAAGGATTTTTTAATGATATTTTATAAAGGGTAACTCCAAAAATCTATCAAAGAACGAACGGAAGAAACAAAAAAACAATTTTCATTCCCCACTTAATAAGTATGGAGCTCCCGCTAAATTAAAAGTTATGGTTAAAAATGCTATTTCTGATACTAAATTACGCTTTCACGGATATTTTGATATTGCCCGGGGAAGGTAATTTGCCTTTCTTCCCCAGTTCTTCTCCAACAAAATTTAGGCCCAGTTTTTCTAAAGTTTTTCTGGTTGGCCAGCTAGTTTTTAAATCCCAACCATGAAGTTTATAATATTCATCAAGCATTTTATCTAGCTCTTCTTGTGTATTGGCCATAAAATCTTCACGATGTTCTCTATTAAGCGAAGTAATTCCAACTACTTTTACATCTATGCCAGTTACCCGCTGATAGGCGGTATAATGAAACTGGGCAGCAAAACTACTACCAACAATTCCAATGCGGATAGGCTTTTCCATAATTATAAACCACCCCAATTTTAAGTTCTTGTTAGTTAAGATTACCTTATTTTTACAGTAAAGATCTACAAAAAATTGAATACCTCAAGTATCTGAGGAGTATTCAGGGCAGAAGATTTTAAATTCGGATTAAATAGTCTGTTCCAAATGTCCCTACATTAATCCATTAAATATCCGCCATTTACATCCAGAACTTCTCCGGTTATAAATTTTGCTTTATCTGAAACCAAAAATACTACTGCTTCCGCAATATCCTCAGGTTCCCCCATTCGGCCAAGAGGAATATTGGCAATAATATTTTTCCTTTTTTCTTCTGGCCATTCCTTGCTCATGTCAGTTTCAATAGCATGTGGCGCAACGACATTTACATTTATATTATACGATGCGAGTTCTCTGGCCAATGACTTCGCCAGGCAAGTCATGCCTGCTTTAGAAGCCCCATAACAAAGAGCAGAAGCAAGGTCCCCAACCTTTCCTGCAACAGAGGAAATATTTATTATTTTACCATATCTCTGTTTTTTCATAATTCCCACGACTGCCTTCATGCAATTGAAAGCACCTTTGAGATTCACGTCCATAACTCTATCCCAATCTTCTTCTTTAAGATCCTCTATCAAACCACGCTTGATAATTGCTGCATTGTTCACCAAAATATCAACTCGTTTAAATTTTTTTATAACTAATTGTACCATTCGATTAACTTCTTTACTGTTTGAAACATCTACCTGGATGGCTAAAGCTTGTCGATCCATAGAGTTAATTTCTTTAGCTACTTTCTCAGCTGTCTGAAGATCAACATCATTAACAACTACAATTGCTCCTTCCCGGGCCAAAGCAATGGCAATAGCCTTTCCTATACCTCTACCAGCACCAGTCACTATGGCTACTTTATCAATTAAATTCATCTATTTTCCTCCTTATAAAATCTATCTTTTTATCACCTGTGGATTAACTATTGCTCTGGGTAACTCTCCCTTTAAAACTGAACGAACTGACTCAGCAACCTTAGTCTTTAATTCTAAATAGGATTCCTCCGAGTAAAAAGAAATATGGGGAGTAATAATTAAATTGTCTAAATTTAATAAAAGATTTTCCCAATCAGGTGGTTCTTTCTCCATTACATCCAAAGCGGCACCAGCAATCCATTTTTCCTTAAGGGCAAGGTAGAGAACTTTTTCATTAATAACAGGTCCACGTGAAGTATTGATTAAATAGGCAGTTTTTTTCATAGCTTTTAGCTCATTCTCTCCAAAAGAATGCCTTGTTTCAACCGTTAAGGGAACATGAATAGAGAGAAAATCTGAATCAGATAATAATTGGGGAAATTCAACTAATTCTATCCCACCACTAATCTGGGAAATATAGGGGTCATGGGCGATAATTTTAAATCCAAATCCCGAGGCCTTTTGAGCTACCATTTTAGCAATTCTTCCTAAGCCAAAAAGACCTAGAGTTTTACCTTTGGTTCGAAATAGAGGTTTAGCCAGGCTAAAATCCCATTTTTTATCTCTTATTTTTCTATCCAATAAAGTTATTCCTCGGGCACAAGCCAGAATTAAAGACATAGTATGAGTGGAAACCTCATCAACACAATAATCAGGAACATTAGCCACGATGATTTTATGTTCAGTAGCTGCCTTAACATCAATATTGTCCACTCCTACTCCATAACGGGCAATAACTTTGCATCTCTTCAATGATTCAATGACCCTTCTAGTTATAGGAGCATATTGATTAATGATTCCATCAGCATCTTTAGCTGCTTCTATGGTTTCATCCTCTGTATTGCAATAAGCTAGAATAAACTCTGAATCAATTTCACTTAATATTGCTTTTTCAATTTCCACGGATGGGTGATCGCAATCGGTTATTACTATTTTCAGTCTGTTATTAGGCATAGGCATTATCTCCTTAATTATATTATCGAAATCCACACCCTTATAGATGCAGTATGTATCTACCTGTTACTTTTGCAACCATATCCTTTGCACTAAGAAAATTCTCTAAATTCACTTTTTAATCTTATCCAAACATTAAATTAGGAAAAAATGTAACAATTCCCGGAAATAAAATAAGTGATAAGATCACTAAAATTACAGCCACCAGAAAAGGCCAAGACTCCTTGGTAAATTCCCCTACCGAACACTCCATAATCGAACAAACAGAATACATGGCTACACCTACCGGTGGAGTCAAAAGACCGATAGCACAAGTTATTACAAATAGAACACCAAAGTATACCAGATCAACTCCGATTTTAGTCATAACGGGAACAAGTATTGAAGTAAGCAGTAAGATAATTACCGTCGAATCCATGACCATCCCCAGGAGCAAGAGGAATAGTAGAATTATAGAAGTGATTATCAATGGATTGTCACTTAATCCCAGAAGGAACTGGGATAATAGTTGTGGTATCATTTCCCAGGTAATACCATAACTAATTAAACCTGAAAGGGCAATTAAGAACATAATCATACCGATATCCATAATAGTATTATTAACCGCATCCTTAAACTTTTTCCAGGTTAATTCCCGATAAACCAGTAACCCTACAACTAAGGCATAAACTGAAGCAAAGGCACCGACTTCAGAAGGAACAAACAGACCAAATCTTAAGCTTACCAATAATATAATCGGGAAAAGTATAGCCCAGATACCACTAAAAAATATTCGCGACATCTCTTTTAAGGGAGTTTTCTTTTTCTTTTCAGGAAGATAACCTCTTTTTTTGGCAGTAATGGATACAGTAATCATCAGTAAAAGCATCATTAAAAGACCTGGGGCAATACCACCCGCAAAAAGCCGCCCTATGGAAACTTCTCCGATACTTCCATATAATACCAGTCCGATGCTGGGAGGGATAGCTATGACAATTAAGGCTGAAAAACCATTTATCCCAGCCGTATAACCTCGGGAATAACCTTGCTTAATCATATCTGGTCCTAATATCCGCGACTCCATGGAGGCATCGGCAATAGCCGAACCCGAAACTCCACCCATTAAGGTACTGAGCACAACACTGGTCTGAGCTAGCCCACCATATCGGTGTCCGACTAAAGCTGATGATAAATTCACAAGTCTAGTAGTTATCCCTGTATTATTCATAAGATTCCCGGCAAAAATAAACATAGGTATAGCCAACAAAGGAAAGTTTTGAGTTTGGGAAATAATTAACTGGACCGGCATGGTAAATGGCAGTGTTGGTTGCTGTATAAAAAAAACAAATCCTGAAATTCCTATGGCAAAAGCTACAGGCATTCCCAGTATCAGGAAAATTGCAAATAAAAGAAACACCAATAACATAGTTGTTCCTCCTTAACATCTATGATAAATTCAATTTATTTATCTTACTCTATTTATATTCCTCTATGTTTCATCTTCAAGATTTGAATCTCTTCGCTTTTTATTAAATCCCAAATTTTAAGTAGGATGGTCATCAATAAAAATGTACTTCCGACAGGCATACTCAAAGTTACCCATGTATAACTAAAACCAGGAATACCCTGAAAAGCTCTAAACCTGGTAATATAGCAAAGCAGTATACCGTATCTAATCAGAAATACTAAAAATATAACTATCATAATGTAGTTAAGTAAAACGATATAGTTCTGTAATTTTTTTGGCAATCTACTTACAAACGTATCAACACTTACATGTCTATTATTTCTCATGGCTATATCAGCGCTAAAGAAAACGGCCCAAGCAAAAAGAAAAGTGGACATATCCATAGCCCATCTAATGGGAAAACCAATAGTTCTGCCAAATCCTGCTGTAAATATTATTAAAACCATAACTGTCAGAAAAAAACCGGATATCAACTGTTCCACCCGGCCAATAATGTTATAAACTTTTGTTAATTTATTCATATAAAATACCCCCTTATTCCATTCTTGCCATTTTATGGATTAACATGGGAAAATGGTTACATTACCAAATTAATGAGAGTGATTAAATGAGGGCAAAGCTTGTTTTCTACTTCGAAATTGCTCGCTTTGCCCTCATAAGCCAGTAATCATATCTTGATAATGAGTGTCAATGGAGATAGTAAAAATTGGAACTCTTTGGCTTGCTGCTTATTTTAGAGCCTCTAATTCCTTAACAATCTGCTCTCTGACATCCGCAATACCTAATACCTCATATGCAGCTTTTCCAGCTTCTTTAAATGCCTCTACATCAACATCTTGTATAATAATCATGCCTTTATCTTGAGCTCTTTTCCTGAACTCTTTGATCTGCTCTTCCATACCATAAGAGGTTTCTAATCCAGCTCGATCACATTCCTCCACTAATATTTTCTGATATTCTTCAGGAAGACTCTTAAACCATTTACTGCTTACTACTTCGAAGTTTATCAGAAGGAAATGACCTGTTTCATCAACATACTTTAAGACCTCAAAAAGACTGGCACCAAAGATATTGGCATAGACTAATTCAGCTCCATCAACAGCTTTCTGTTGTAGACCAGTATATATATCACCAAAATTCATGGCCGTAGGAACTGCTCCCAGAGCCCTTACGGATTCTTGCCAAATAGGAGCAGGGGGAGTCCTAATACGAAGACCCTTTAAATCCGCAGGAGATTTGATGGGTTTATTAGTCATAAAGTGTCTGAATCCCTGTACCCAGTTAAAGGAGAGAACCTGTAAACCATAAACATCTGCCAGTTCCTGTATCCATTTTTTAACAGTAGGAAGCTCATTCAGTTTTTTGACTTCTTCAATACTATTTACAAAATAAGGACCGTTCATTACTGCAATTCCGGGTACATAATTACCGAGACGTGCTGAATCAGTATTTTGTCCAATATTAGCACCCTGGCGGATCTGTTCAATGATATCCTCCTCAACCCCTAGTTGAGCACTAGGGAAGACTTTAATTTCAAGGCCACCATTCGTTCTTTCTTTAACCTTTTCCGCCCAGTTTAAAAACCCTTGATGATAGGGTTCATTGGGAGAAAGTACATGGTTAAACATTAAAACATACTTTTCTTGGGCAGTAACTACTGACAAAGACAATACTATTAATACCAAAGTTATTAAGGTAATACTCGTTAATTTTTTTAACATTCTAAAACCCTCCTTTAAATATAAAACCTAATTTCATTTTAAAAAATTTCAACACATACTTATTTTCTATATTTTACCCCTCCCTCCGTGAAAGTCAAAATGCAAATTTTATTTTCTATGGGGCTGCATTGACTTTTCACCTCTATTCTCCCCATTTTCACATTCTTGATCATCCTTGTATCTATATCTATTTATAGTACACGTTGTATAGACTATCTTTAAAAGGCTTTGCCAAATAAAAATTAGTTTAAGGAAAAATTTTAAAGTTTAATATATTTATTCACTTTAGCAGTAATTCTATCTTTGTACTCTCCCTGATGCTGCTCCTCCAGCTAAGCTTTCCACTTCCTTCACTGAAAGTAAAGGTAAATCGACGGGAATAGAATGCTTAAGGCAAGATGCTGCTACGGTAAATTCGACCACTTCTCTATCATAAAGAAAAGAGGCTACTCAAAGGAAAGAAAGACATCAATGGTTTCGAGAGATTTTGGTTTTTTACCAAGCATTGGTTTTATCAGTACCGGCGCATCCCCAAAACTTATTTCATTCTCTATCTGAAGGAGGTAAAATGACTATTTAATCACTAAAATGAGAAGCTGGTTGTACTGTTTCCTAGCTTACTGAATCAACAGACTTTATCAGTAATATCCTTGCCAACTTTCCCTTTAAATTTTAACTCTCCATTGACTCGGCAATCCTGACCTGATAAATATATTAGCTTCCCGCTTTTTCTGTAAGGGATATAAGAAGCTACCGGTTTTGTAGCACTGGGAAGATTAATGCCCTTTTCTTTAAGTCTTTTTTCAATTTTCATTTATAAACCTCCTAATATACAAAAAAATTGTATCCTTCACGAAATTTGAAAATCTTTATCTACCAACGAACATCTATTTTCAATATACACTCCAGTTCAAAAATCTTTGTAGAAAGCGGGTTTTAAAAGAAATTTTTATATTTTTTACTTTTTTTTCTTTTTAGAGGGGTGGAGGGTAAAAATTTATTCTTTTAATTTCGTAAAACTATTAAATTTTTACCTTTTACTATTTCCATTTCTCCTTATTCTATCTAAGATTTCTTGCTTTACTTTTTTACCTCCTCCCCTTTAAAAGTAGTATTATTTAACATAATGCTTTTGAACCTTTCACGAAAAGAGGGGAAGTAGTTTTATATTGAAAAATTCTTTCTAAGCCAGAAATATTTTTTAAAGAATCATTAAACAATACGAGACGTTTTTCTCTTTACTTCGTCTTTCTTACCTAGAGCTAGAACAAGATTTAGGGCACAGACAGATTAGTCGAGCTGCCCTTAACAAAGCACTTATCTTTAAAAACCTAAGATACTCACCCACTTTAAGTGATCTGGTAGCAGAACTATATAAGCGACCAAGCCTCTCTTTCATTCTGGTGCTTAAGCCAAGAAAAAGGATGGTACCAGTAGAAAAGTTTTCCTCTTTTATTAGAAATACGGGGGTAAAAGCTAATCCATCTTCAAATTATTATAGGAAATTATCTTCCCTTGGATTCCTGTCCTATTAAGGCAAGGGAAACACCGAACAATCTTAAAACCAATATGAGATATCGTTTTTGTAAAGAGAATCCCCCACAGAATGACCCTGACAGCCGGTTAAGTGTATTGGCAACCTTCCCTTCTGGAAAGAAGAAAGCGGAATTTTTCTTTCGGATACCACTACCATATTATTGAGGAAAAAGTGTAGTTCTCCCCCCCCAATTTCATTTTATCTAAGAACAACCAGGCACTAAACCGAAAGTAGTAATTGGCAATTCCGAATATGATTCAGCAACGATTATGGAATATATTGTTAAGTAATTATGGGCTAAACCACAAATTGCTAAAAATATCCAATGACGCAAAATTTGAACTACCTCTGGCTGAAATTATCCTCCCGGCTTATGTCAGGGGTGGAGCAAGGCTTTATTTAAAGCTCTCTCATTCAGTTGCTTCTATCTGTATCCTTGGATTTGAAATACTGTCCAAGGGAACCTTTTGGGATAAGAAAGACAATAGAAAACAATATAAGTTAATTTGCCCTATTATGGGTTCTAAAAAGTTTGCTACTCAATATCTAATACTGTCCTTGGTTCCGCCCTCAATTTATTAAAGGTTCTGGTTCTTATAAAATATTTGGGTTGATGTAGATGAAACCATAATGCAAAGTATTGACTATGGATTAAAGAGCTTTAATTAAAGACTACTATCGGAGAACCAGTTGTGAAAGGATCTTCTCTCGTCTTCTCTCTTTATTCATACAAAAGCCAACATTTAAGGGAGTATGTTGTGCTACAGCCAATCTTTGTACTATCGCTCATATTAATGTTTTAGAGGTTGCTTATTTTATTTATTTTGTCAAAGAACCAAAGAAAATTCGGTTTGTTAAAAGCTTTCTTACAAATTTTTAATTTAGTGAAGCCCTATTATATTAAATTCTAAATGTAAAATCATGATAGATTCCAAGATCTCCAAAGATTTTGAAATCCTTTTATTATCAATTCCTCTTCTCCATCGGCTAAACAAACGGGATTTAATAAGATGACACCTTCACGTAAACTAAATTCCTGTACCCATATTTGATGTTCACCACACTGAAGGCATTTGGTAATTTCATAAGCATTGTGCTTAATTTTTCTTTCGTCAAAAAATACTCGAGCTCTGGGAACTGGTCGGTCAACTTCGTCAAATTCGGTTTGAGTTGCTTCTATGTTATTTAATTCATTCAATTTTGATACGAGATAATGAATTTTTTTATTCCATTTCTGATGTTCTGCCTTATAATTTTTTTTCAAATAGATTTCTAAAGCAGTAATTAACCCGATAATCTCTTCTTTACCAATTTTTAAAGGCCTTCCAATACCATAACTGGGACCAGCTTGTAAACGACAGGCTTCTACCAGATCCTTTTTCCCACAAAGAAAACCTGTTCCCGGAGGCCCAAATATATGCTTTCCACCACTTGTGACGAGTAAGTCAACACCCATTGCAATGCAATCCTTTAATCTTTTAAATGGAAAATTTATTAACGACCCATCAACAATAATTGGAATTTTATGCTTCTTTGCAATTTTTATAACATCTTCTAGGGAAACTTCCCCATTTCGGTTAACCGTTTCACCAAATGTAAACAATAATGCAACAGTATTTTCATTGATTGAATTCTCAATTTGTTCTGGATAGGTTTGGTAAGGAATACCAACTTCTATTAAATTAACTCCGGAAGTCCTGATTGCTTGATCGTATCCTGTCCGATGCCCTTTTTGGATAACTATTTCTTTGCCCTTTGCTGATTGTGGTAATTCCAACATCAAAGCTTTATTAGTACCGGTAACACATGCTGCAGCCGCAAGCAGAAGTCCACCTGATGCACCCGTTGTTACCAATCCTGCCTCTGCACCAGTGATTTGAGCTATAAATTCTCCACAACGTATATGTAATTCATTCATATTAACATAAACTTTTGAAGCTTCGTTCATTGCCTGAAGTACTTCTTGACTTAGTATTGAACTACCCACTCGCGAATTATTTCCTGATGCATTGATTACTTTTTTTATTCCTAAACTTTCAAATGTAGCCATAGCACCTCCTTTTTTGAGCATTGAAAGGAATCAATATTTTTTAGAGAACATGCTCCACAACTTGTTTCTTACTGAAGTAGGAGTTCAAGGATGGAGATAGATTTATCAAAAACTTTTATAGTTTAACTAGGTTTTTCTTTTTTCATCTTGTTTTTTCTACATATTAGAAAGAAATTCTATTTTTTTATTATAAAAAATTAGTTTTTGTTTGTCAAATTATTTTACCCAGTGTCATTTACAAATCAAAAGTGGACTAATAAAAAACAGTAAAAAGATGTAATCTAGAACTAAATCTTAAAGAGAAAAGAGGTTCTAAATTATGTCTAAACAATTACACAATAATTTTGTAGATGAGCAAGTAAAATTACTATTAAAAAGTTATGTGGATAAAGAAATCAAGATTAATTATATCTTGTCGATTCTCGGAATCAAAAGAAGTAGATTCTTCGAATTATTATCCAGATATAAAAAAGATCCGGATAATTTCTCTATCCAGTATCACAGAAAAACAATCAATCGAAAGATTGATCAAGCCATTGAAACAAATATTATGAAAGAATTAAAGATAGAAAAAGATTTAATCAAAAATAAAGATATACCAATTAAGTGGTATAATTACAGTTATATAAAAGATATCCTGGAGAATGATTATAACCAGAAGGTATCTCTTTCTACTATCATCAACCGGGCAAAGACCAAGGGCTTTTACCTTACCAAGCCGAAGAGAAAGGTCCATGAGAGAGAAGTCATCACTCACTATCCCGGAGAGCTGATTCAACACGATTCTTCTCACCATCAATTCTCTAAATATGCGAATAAATGGTATCTGATTACCTCTTTAGATGATTACAGCCGGCTTATCCTCTATGCTTGCTTGGTAGAAAGAGAGACTACCTGGATAAATATTATCGCTTTAAAGGTAGTCATCTTAAGGTATGGTATCCCCTATTCTTACTATGTAGACAGCTATTCTGTCTAGCGCTTTGTCCAGGGAAGAGATAGCAACTGGAGAAACCATTATAGACTCACCGATGAGGTTGAACCCTAATGGAAACAGCTACTTGATGATTGTGGGGTAAGGGTAACCTATGCCCTCTCTCCCCAGGCCAAAGGTAAAATTGAGAGACCCTACAGATGGATTCAGGATAGACTGATAAGGACTTGTTATAAAGAAAAGATCTCTGATATTAAAAAAGCACAATTAGTCTTAAACAGCCTTATCCAAAAATATAATCACCGATGGATTCATTCTACTACCGGAGAAATACCTTATATTAGATTTCAAAGAGCATATGCGGAAAATAAATCCTTATTTAGAGAATTTAGGATAAGACCACCATACAAATCAACCAAAGATATCTTTTGTTTAAGAGCAGATAGAATGGTAAATTCTTACCGCAAGATCTCTATAAATAATTAGAATTGAAAGTGCCTAGTGCACCGCTACATGAGAGAATACAACTTCGGATAGTACCCAGATAAAGAATCAAGCTTATCTGAAGTAAAATTCTAGTACGAAGATGAGCTTTTGGATATACAAAAGGTTAAAAATAGTGAGCTTAATTTAGCCCACTTTTGAAATTTAACTAACAATTTTTTTATAATTTTTTTATCCAACAAGAAATTTAAATAAAGTTTTAACTTCATGTTTTAATCTTTTTTACAATTTATCTTTCTTTGTAATTAAAAAAAAGGGGGGGATATCTTTTCTTTTTTCAGATAGATTTCTTAATTCTTTACTAAAACCCGACTTAGAAAATAAAATAAGTCTCCAAATAACTTTAATTAAACCTGATTTATATTAATATGCTATAATTTTCCAAGTAGTCTATTAGAACCCTTTTTTTATCTTATGTAATAAATTCATTTTTATCTAAAATATCACAACTCCCTTAATGTAACCATCATGTCTATTTTTAATTAATCCACTAGAAAATGCATCAGGAAGTTCTTCTAAGTTGAATGTATGTGTAATCAATGGCTTACCATCGATTTTTCCAGTAGAAAATAATTTAATTGCACTTGGATACCCATTATTATTAGAAGCATAGCCAAAAATTGAAAATTCTTCAAGAACAACTTTTTGCATATCTACCATTATTGGCCTATCAGGATATACTCCATAAGCTAAAAATATACCACCTCTACGCAATACATTAAAACCATCTGTTAATGATTTCTTTGAGCCAGCGGCATCAATAACAACATCGACTCCTTCCCCTTGTGTATGCTCCAGAATAGTTTTCGACGAACTATCATTATGAATATTGATAGTAATATCAGCGTCATAATGTATTCCTAAGCGAAGCCGCTCCTCTCGTGTACCAACAAGATAAACTTTGGATGCACCACGCAATTTTGCTAATCGGCAAAAAAATAGACCTGCAGGACCTGGGCCAAATACAGCAACAGTTGAGCCTATTGAAATATCAATAACTCCCATCATTCCATAAACGGGTCCTGCTAATGTATCAACTAAAGCAGCTATGCTCCATGACAAGTTTATTGGTAAGAGATAACAGTTTTGCTCAGGAGCAACAAAAAAATCAGCATATTCACCAGGAGAATCAATCATTCCAATGGTTGTGCTAGAACTGCATAAATTGTATTTTCCTTGTTTGCATGCTTCACATCTTCCGCAATGGATAATCGGAGAGACCGAAACATGATCTCCTATCTTCACAGTTGTAACCTTATCTCCAACAGCATGAACAATTCCAGCACCTTCATGCCCAATAATTAAAGGAGGAGTGATTTTGGGAAATTCCCCCTCGAAAATTCCAAGATCACTTCCGCATATTCCAACTGCTTTAGTTTCTATGAGAACTTGGTAAGAAGATGGTACAGGTTTTGCAATATTGGTAACAAGTTCCAGATGTTTTGGTCCTTTATATAAAATAGCTTTCATAAATAAATACCCCTTTTAATAAATATTTTTTGTCTTTTAGAAAACTCTAAGACCCTGGTTTTGTAAGGATTTTAATACATCTTTATTTTACTCTAAATCCTTATCTCTACACTTAATCCTAACAAATCTTTTATTAAAAAGTGAAATATTGTTTTTTGGTCCCAAAACCCTACTTTTTATACAAGGGGTTCCTCCTTCACCAAATGGAAAATATTTTTTAACAGGGGGTAACATTTTAGAAAATCGCCAAATACCAAACTCTGAAGAATCCTCAAGTTCATTAATTGATTGTATCTGCATAAAATCATATTCTAAAAGTAACACGCCATTATTACATTTACATGAATATGCACTGAATGAGTATTCTTTTTCACATTCACTACAACGGAGTAATATATTTTTATTCATAATACACTGGAACTTCTACTTCTTTAACTTTAATCCGGGGTTACTATTTTGATGTCTAGTTGAGAAACATGATTCTTTCACTTTTGTTTATTTCGCAATCAGTAGACATTTTCATTATATTGCTATGGATTTCTTTTATAATTTAGAGATCTCTGCTAGCATATTTTCTTTTACCTTTACGTTTTTCAGTTTCACAATAATATCTTCTATCAAAGTTAGCACATATTAATTTTTTAGAAAATGATTAATTATTTAAGTGGAATTAATAAATCTACATCTTTTAACCTGCAAAATTCTTCAATAACGTTAAGGCATCTACCAAAAGTGAGATGCATATGATTTGACCGTAAATTCTGGATTAGAGCAGCTGTACTACATTCCAACCTGACAAAAGCATGAGGCCAATACTCTCTTGCCTCTTTAAATTTTTCCTTAGGCTGTTTAAAGGTAGCTCCTTCAAAGGCTACCATGCCGTATTTCCCACTGATCCTAAACAACCTCGCTCCTGTTACAGGAGAATCTTTAATTGCAAAGACAGTAGTGGCTCCACCTGCCTTACTCAAATATTCATACTGATTGATTAAGTCAACATCTTTTCTACTCTCTGCCATTAAAGAGGGCATAGAACCGCAATTGACAATTCTAAGCGTCTTTTTCTGTTGGTCGACATGGTTAACATCACCAAAAAGAGCCATGCTTCCTGATGCTTCTTTAAGAATTTTCATAGTCAAGGCACCGTAAATATCTCCTTCGCATGATATAGTAAATCCTTCATCATTAAGTAAAGAATTTGCCAGACAAAAGGAAGCATAATTATTTATCATCTCATCCATACATTTTACCGCTGCAATTTTATATCCTTCCTCAGAAAGTACTTTTTTTAAAGCAAAATACAGCCTTAAAGACCTATCAATAACCTGTTCATGTAGGTCAATTTTCCCAAACTGAGAAAGTATAGTTTTCTTTAATTTTTCTATTTTTTCCGGACTTGCTTTTTTAGCTTCCAGGTATATTCTAAGTGAATCTACGTGCACTATTTCAACACCGAAGATTTTCTTTACCTGTATAATATCAGCCATAGTAGTATACATGCCCGGTACGCGCCCACCGACAACACATAATTTCTGACCATCCAACTGCGCAACACATGAAGTAGCCTTTATGTAAGTAGATATTTCCTTCATTGAATCTGGTGAATCCGGTGAGCCATAGAAAAAACGGTGGCTCATGCCCAATTCATCCAGGGAACCGTGAACAATACCACCTGCAGTCAAAGAAAAAGAACCAGGGTTATCTTCTGCCCAGATACCAAAAGGAATTTTCACCTCTCTAATCGTATCTATTACAACAGGCGTATTGACCCATGTACCTAGAAGTAACAATATTGAACTAACTCCTTTTGCCTTCATTTCACTGGCAACCTTAATACATTTATCTGTCTCAAAAATTAGATTTTCATGAGTATAGACTTCAAAGCCATTGCTCTTTAAAGAAGCCACCGCATTAGTATGAAATTTTTCTGCTAAATCTGTTCTTTCGCGCGGTAGACTTAAAACAATAACTCCAACTTTATTTTTTTCCATTCTTAAATCACCCCCGTAATTTTTAATATACAGTGTCTTTCAGCTAATTCTTAAACTCTTATTTTAGATTATATTGATATTCAGTTCTTATATTTCTGTCTTAACTAACCTATCTTCCGTTCTTTATATTTTATAATATCGTATTCTGCCATTCTTTTAGTTGCCTAATCGTAGTCAAGATATGTAGCAAAATAAATTTCACTATACAAAATCTGCCCTTCTTAATATTTAGTTTTTAAAGGTTGAGTTTTATTAAAGTCCATTCAATGCTTATTTATTAATATCTATTGCTCCCGTAATCATTGACACAATATCATTTTTCGAAACATCTTCCTTTCTGCCTGCACCAACTACCTCACCACGCCTAAGAACAACATATTTGTTAATTATTTGAAAAGCTTCTTCAATATTATGGGTAATCAAAACAATTGGCAATCCTTTTTCGCTCACATCATGTATTAATTTAAGACTCTTTCTAGATTCTGCAACCCCCAGAGCAGCAAAAGGTTCATCGAGAAGAGCAACCTTCCCTCCCCAGTGAAAAAACCTGCCTAAGATTATTGCCTGCCTCTGTCCACCTGAAAGCAAACCCATTCCTACATTTACAGAGGGTATTGTAATTTCGATATCTTTTAATACTTTAAGAGTCTCTTTCTCCATCTCCTGATTTCTAATTACCTTCAATCCGAAAAAATTACGTACAAGTTCCCGTCCTATAAAAAAATTTTCTATAACTGTTGCATTGGCACAAATTGGGCTATTTTGGTAGACTGTCTCTATCCCAGCTGCACAAGCTTCGGCAGGTATATTAAAATTAACTTCCTTTCCTTCTAGAAATACTTTACCTTCATCAGGGGGAAAATTTCCAGAAATTATTTTTATTAAGGTTGATTTACCTGCTCCATTATCACCAAGTAAACCGATAATATCCCCTTTATTAAGCTTTATACTTACATTATTTAAGGCCTGAACATGGCTAAATTTTTTACTGATATTTTTTACCTCTAAAACAGGTACGTCCTGTTGAGTTTGAAGTATATTTTTTAACATTATCTCACACCCTTTTTATTATTGAAATTGTTCTTTTTATATAGTTCGAATTAAAAACAGATCCTAGATCGATGCTCTGGAAGGCCTTGGATCCTTGGTTTTAATCTAAAGAGGGCACCTGCTTTTTCCCCTTCTTCCTGTATCATGTCCCCGATTGCGCTTGTAATATATATATCCTGATAATCTACACCTGCAAAGGTTATACAGGTAATCTTCTTGGCTGGAAAAAAAACTTCCAAGTCCATTTTACCATCTGGAGTAAATCGTTTTATACAACTCCCGTTCCAGCGCGCAGACCAGACATATCCTTCAGCATCAACTGTTAAACCATCAGGTTCTATTCCCTCTTCCTTAACTTTTAGAAATAATCTCCGGTTACTTAGGGATCCGTTTTCTACATTATAATCAAAAATATAAATTTCGCCCTTTTTAGAATCTGTGAAATACATCTGTTTTTTATCCGGAGTAAAACCCATCCCGTTAGAAAGTCCCACTTTATTCAAGATTAAAGTTAATCTTCCATCTAGGTCCAGACGATAAAGATAAGCCTCTCCTTTTTTATCCGGCATTGTTCCACAAAAAACCCTACCTACCGGATCAGCAATCACATCATTAAATCTAGTATCCTTAAGCGCGGGAAATTCCTCGATCAAAGTAATTAGTTTATTATTCTTTAAAAGTTTAACTGCTCCCCTTTCCATAAATAGAAGCAGAGACCCATCTTCCTGAATTGTATATCCTCCAATTATATCTCCCCGGTATGCCTCCTCAACTACCTCAGTCTTCGGGTTATAACGGTAAACAATTCCCCCAAGAATATCAATCCAGTATAACTTTTTTTCCAAAGGATGCCAAAGAGGACACTCTCCCACTTTAGACTTAACATCAAGAACTATTTCAGGTTTCATATAATTCTCCTTCAATAAATAAGTATAACTACATTTTTCTTTTTATAACAGCTTTAATCAAAAAGTACGACCCCTTTCATGTAATTTTCCTTTCTATTCGAAATAAAACCACTTAAAAATAATTGGGGTAAGTCTTCCAATTTAAAGGTATGAGAAATTAAACTTTTTACGCTAACCATACCACTACTGATTAATTTAATAGTATCAGGATATTTAAAAGGTGAGGCATTCAATCCTTTGATTATCAACTCATTTATCTGAATAGATTGAATATCCACCGGAATAGGTCCTCCTCCAAATACTCCGTAAATCAATAGTTCTCCACCCTTCTTTAAAACTCCTAAACCGCTGTTTAACGCCTGGGTAGAACCTGATGACTCAATAACTAGATCCACTCCTCGTCCCTCTGTATCCTTTAAAATATAATTTTCAACATCGTTATTATGTACATTGAGGATGACATCTGCTCCATATTCTTTACCGAACAAAAGCCTATTATCTCTAGTCCCCATAAGATAAACTTTACCAGCACCTCTCAATTTAGCCAGCTTACAGAAAAAAAGTCCTGCTGGACCTGGCCCATAAATAGCAACTGAGCTACCTATATGAAGATTAGTTTTCTCTATCCCGGCAACTGGACCAGCTAAAGTGTCAATTAATCCTGCTTCCGCCCAGCTTATATTTTCAGGTAATTTATGAATATTTTTCTCAGGAGCTACGAAATATTCTGCGTATTCACCATCATGACCAATCATCCCTAAAACTTTGTGGCTGGAACATAGATTATACATACCCTTTTTGCAATTTTCACACTCTCCACAGTAAAGAAGACATTCTACAATTACTCTGTCTCCTTTTTTAATTTTTTCAATTTCCTGACCCGTTTCCTCAATAATTCCCCCTCCTTCATGCCCAATAATCAACGGGGGTATAGTCTGTTTAAAGCGCCCATCAAATATTTCTAAGTCGCTACCACAAATACCAACTGCTTTTGTTTTAACTAAAACTTCCCCTCTTAATGGAATAGGTTTTTCAACTTCTTTTAGTGAAAGCTTAAAGGGTCCATCCCAGACTATTGCTTTCATATATTCCTTTCTTTTATTCATATAAATCACCTTTTTAAATTTTATATTTTTAATACTATTACATGCGTTAATTCATTTTTTTTAGAGATTTATCACTTATAGATTCTTGCAATTTGTAGAATTCATCGGTTACATCTTGATTTTCTACAATCAATATTTCTGATCTTTCTGTAAGAGATATTACTCCATGCCAGATTCCCCGATTTAAAACAATAGGTTTATTAAGGTTAAAGGCGACAATTTCTTCTTCAGGATTAACAGCCAGTAATAGAATAGATTCTCCCTTTAAAGGAATAAACACCTCAGGTGTGGTTGGATGGCATTCCAACGTTTTTAAGATCTTTCCCATCTGTTCTAAATATCCAATCTGCCAACCCTCAGTAAATTCTTTAAAAATAACAAAAAAGTTAAAAATGCCTTTTTCGGTAACTTCCGGGATTTCTGCCGGTAAATGCTCCAATATTCTACCAAAAGGTTCAAACAATTTCTGTATTAATTCTAAAGTTAAAATCCTCATCATTTAACACTCCCTCATCCTTCATATTTTTAAGACGATAATTTATGTAATTCTGGAACGGATTTGTCCAATAACTGCATCCAGTAGAACTGCAAATATTATTAATGATCCTCTAATAATATTTATGTAGAAAGGATTTAAACCTACAATATTAATTACTGTAGATATGCTGCTTAAAAGAATAGCGCCGGCAAAAACTCCCGATAATTTTCCAATTCCACCCCGTAAACTGACTCCACCAATAACCACTGCAGCCATTGCCTCAAACAACATACCTGTTCCCAAACTTGGTGAGCAACCGTTTATTCTCGCAGCCATTAACCAACCCGCAAAAGCAGATAAAACGCTACTCAATATAAAAACTCCAAACAAAACCCTGTCGATTCTAACACCTGCATTATAGCTAGCTTCTCGATCATCACCAACAAAATAAACATATCTGCCAAACCTGACCTTGGATAAAAATAGATGAAATAAACTATAAAGAGTCAAAAGTATAATAACTAATAAAGGGAGCGGCCCAATATTTGTCCTAGCCACTACTACAATATCTTTACTGATACCAACAACACCTCGACCTCCCGATACTACGAGACCAACAGCTCTAAACATCAGGTAACCAGCCAGCGTAATAATAAAAGAATTTATTTTCATTTTTATAATGAAAAAACCATTAAAAAGACCAATGATTACACCCATTGCTAATACTATTAATAAAGTGGTAATACCATTCAAATATAGCCCAGATGCATCGGAACTTGTTCCAGCTAAATATGCCGTTACAACTGCAGATAAGGCCATTACCGATTCTGTCGACAAATCCATCTCTCCGCTAATAATACATATTCCTCCTGCTATACCCAGAATACCAACGAAAACAGAATGTAAAAGTATGTTCCTATAAATGCCCCATTGATTAAATCCTTGAATAGTTTGGCTAAAAATGATTATCAGAATCAGTAAAATAAACCATACAATATTATCTAATACCCATTTTAATAATTTCATTTTCTTTAAAGTATCCATTCGCTACTCTTTTTATCCTCCCCATCTGTAACTCTAATATTTGGTAATTTCTATTTCCTTAAAAAATAGAATATTAGTTGCGGATAAAGCCAAATTTTTTAACCTGGCTTTATCCGCAACATTTTTTTATTTTACCTGATTTCCCCAAAACTTAGGATCATCTACATTTTCTGCATCGATTACAGAACCAGCGACTTTCAATTCAAGACCGTATGTCTGCTCGGTAAGCTCAGCAGGAATTCCCATAATTTTATATGAGCCTAATTTTATCTCATTTTTATTGAGTATATCATCCAAAAACATGGTAATCCCTTCAGCTAAAGCTTTTGGAGAATATTCTATGGTTGCATCCATCCATCCCTCACGAATTAGCTGCAACCCCATAGGCATACCGGCTGTACCAATCAGAAAGATATCACCCTTCGCATATTCCTTGGTTTGAAGAACAGAAACAATGGCTGCGGCCATATGGTCGGCATGTGCAAATATTAAATCTGTATCCGGATGAACTAATAAATAATCATCAGCTATATTTGCTGCTGTCACAGCTTCCCAACCATAAGCAATCTTTGTCTCAATTTTTACATTAGGATATCCTTTCATAGTCTCTTGGAATCCCTCTTCTATCATTGTTGTATAGGAATCTCCCGGATCACCCATAATATCAAGCACGGTACCTTTAACCTCTCCGTACTTCCCTTCTAAAAGCTTTATAGTTTCTTGAGCAGCCATAACACCCATAGTCTTACAACCAGCGATAGATGTAAACTCAACACTACACTTACTTATTGTTCTATCATAAGCAATAACTGGAATACCTGCATCGTGAGCACTACTGACTCCAGCGCAAATTGCAGTTCCATCGACAGCTGCTACAATGATAGCCTTAGGATTTTGGGTAATGGCATTTTCTACCTGATTCATCTGCAGATTAACATCTTCATTACCGGCAGTCATAACCTTACAAGTATACCCTGCATCCTCTAAGGAATCCCTAACCATAACTGCAGCAGCTGTCTGCATCTCGTCAAACTGATTAGGGCATAGGTAATAAACAAGCCCCTTTTCATCTGCCATCACTATTGTTGTCATAAGAATCAAAAAAATTAAAATCGTAATGCTAATAATAAAATATTTTTTCATTTAATAATACTCTCCTTTATATCTTTTTTTTAACTAATTCGATCCAAAACAAAATTCAATCCATAAATCACCTCCTTCTATGAAAACCAAACGCAAGTTTTTTGTCTATGGGGATATATTGACTTTTCATTTTAATTTTCCCCATCTTTTAGATTTTCGACCACATCTCTTTTTATGCCTGTTTTTAGTATGCGTTACAAAAGATAAAATTGGAATTTCTAACTTTCCTTAAAAATCCTTCCAGTTCATCAGGACATTAGAAAGTAAGCAGAAGGATCCTTGAAGTTATTATCCAATAAAATATATTTTTCCCCTAAGCTTAATAATATTATTACGTTTAAAAGTATTCTAACCTGTAGCAACTTTTACTGAATTAAAAAACCTTTTTATCTCTCGAGATAATTTTTTAACTTTACCTAATCTCCTTGAGTTTTCTGAAAACCTATAGTTAAATAATTTATGCTCATTATAAGTTGTTTTAATTATATTTAGTTTTCTATATATTTTTTAATTCGTTTAATAGCTTCCTTAAGATTTTCTTCAGAATTTGCATAAGATATTCTTAAATAACCTTCTCCATGGGGACCAAAAGCAGAACCTGGTATAGTAATTACATTTGCTTTTTCAAGAAGCTCATTAGCAATAATTTCGGAATTTTTACCAAGTTTTTTTATATTTGGAAATACATAAAAGCTTCCTTTGGGTTTATAACAACTTATCCCCCTTATACTATTTAGCCCATCAACAATAAGATCTCTTCTTTTTCTGTATACTTCTATCATTTTATCTGTTTTATTAAAAATACTTAGCGCCTTTATGGCTGCATATTGTGATGATGCATTCACACAGGCCACTAAGTTCTCTTGTAATCTTACCATCTTTTCAATTATTTGTTTATTTCCTGCTGCAAATCCAATTCTCCATCCCGTCATTGCAAAGGATTTTGAAAAGCTATTTACTACTATCGTTCTCTCTTGCATTCCATCGATAGAAGCAATAGATTGATGTTTAACTCCATCATATACAAATGTGCTATAGACTTCATCTGACATAACTAAAAGATCATATTCTTTTGCTAACCTTGCTATATCTTTCAAGTCATTATAATCTAAAACTGCACCAGTCGGATTATTGGGTGAATTTAACATTAAAATTTTGGTTCTATTTGTTATCCTTTCTTTAATACTTTCTGGAGATATTTTAAATTCATTTTCCTCATATACGGGCACTGAAATTGGTATACCGCCACAAAATTTAATTTGAGAAAAATAATTAAGCCATTGGGGGTCCTGTAAAAGAACTTCATCTCCAGGAGTAATTGTAACTAAAAGACAAAGTGCTAATGCACCCATTCCACCTACGGTAACAATAATTTCGCTTTCGGGGTTAACAGACAAATCATATCTATTTAAATGTTTAGCTATTTCAGTCCTTAGTTCAATTATCCCTGCATTTGCAGTATAGCGAGTTTTACCTGAATGTAAGGCTTTGCATCCCTCTTCTACTATTTCTGTAGGGGTATCCAAATCGGGTTCGCCAATACCCAAATTAACTGCTCCAGGAAAATTTTTTGCTTTATCAAACATGACACGTATTGCACCTTTTTTCATTTCAATAGATTTGGTATTTAGAAAATTTTTCATACCAATTTTTCCCCTTTTTTGCATGTTGGTAAAATCTTACATGTAAATTTAACTATTCAGAATCAAGTATTTCCTATTTAATACTCACTATCATTTCTAACTCCACAGGAATATTGCCTGGTAAAACTGAAGTCCCTAAAGCAGACCTAGTGTGTTTACCTTTTTCACCAAATATTTTAACTATTAACTCAGAAGCTCCATTTATTACCTCAGGTTGCCGATAAAAATCAGGAGTACTATTTACAAAACCTTTAAGATTAACAATCTCATCAATATTATCTAAAGACCCAATAACAGATTTTATTGCAGCTAAACAATTAAGTGCACATATTTTTGCAGCCTCATATCCTTCTTTTAAGCTTACTTCTCCACCTAATTTTCCTACATAAACAAACTTCCCTTCTTTTACAGGACCTTGACCAGAACTAAAAACTAGATTACCAATCTTCTTAGCAGGAATGTATTCAGCCACTGGTTTAGGTACTTCTGGTAAACTCAAACCAAGTTCTTTTATTTTAGTTTCAATTTTCATTAACATTCACCCCTTAAAAACAATATTAATCTTTAATAATCTATTTATTACTACTAATAATTCCCAAAAACTTTTATAAATACAAAAAAACGAAAAACTATCTTTAAGTTTTAATTTTTAAGATACCAATTACTTATCAATTTTTTTTATAATATCCTTCATCCTCTCAATTATTAAATCTTCTTCTCCCTCAGCAAGCATATGGGGATTAAAAGTTAAAAAATTTTTTTCAACTATAACTGCAATACGAGGATCTCCTTCATATAATTTCCTAGCAATATGCTCTTTTGTCACTCCTAAAACTTCTTCGTCAAATTTAACATAAACACGAGGAATTGTAGCGGGCTGAGTTAAAGGCTGTGTGGGATATCCTTGTAAAGCTTGAATATGTGGAATAGAACTAAGACCTTTAAAAATTCGTAGAGCTTGTCTTTCCCATCTCTCCATTCGTTTTTGATGGTTCTCATTTAAATACAACTCAATTGCCCTTATAAATCCCATGATTGTCTCTTTGTCTAATTTCATTGGTCTTCCAATGGCATGGTGCGGATATCCGTGTAAACGGCAAACATTAACAATATCTTTTTTGCCTACCATTAGTCCAGAGGATTGTGGACCACGAATATCCTTTCCACCGCTGAATAGAACAATATCAGCACCCATTTTAGTAAATTTTTTTAGATTTTCAACGGGCGGTAATTCTGCTGCTGCATCAACTATCACAGGGATATTTTTTAGGTGTGCTATTTCAATAACTTTAGCCAATGAAAGAGAGGCTTCAAACATTTCCGACTGAATAAAAAAAGCTACTGCAGCTGTTTTTTCGCTTATCGCAACTTCGAGCTCCCAGGGATGTGTCTCAATGGCATTCCCAATTTCCACAAACTTTGCACCAGCTGCTATCATTGCATTATCATATGGATTACGATGACAACGCATTACAATTATCTCATTTTTCATACCTTCTGTATTGGGAAGTGCTTTTATAAATTCTACTTTAGAACCAGCCATACATGCTGCTGCTGCTAACGTTAGACCAGCAGCTGCTCCTGCAGTAACCAACGCTGCTTTAACATCAAGACATTTTGCGATATATTCGCCAGATTTTTGTAATAACTCATCAATATCTACAAAATTGTGCGAAGCAATTTCCATTGCGCAAATTACTTCAGGTGAAATCAAAGAACCTCCATATTTTGTATAAGTACCAGCCGCATTAATAATTCTTTTTACTCCCAGATCATTATAATCAACCACATTATAACCTTCTTTATTTTTTTAAATTTACTGGGACAGTCAATAGCCCATTGGCCTAACTAACATGTCTCTAAAGGCTTGGGTATTGATGATTCTTTTATTCTCTTAAATTTTCCTTTTCTAATTATATTTCATTAATATTTTAGAATATTTTTATATATCCTAATGCAAATTGAAAATTTTAAATATTTTAATATTTTAATTTATTTACAATAGTCTTACTAATATCATAAAGAATGCCTACATCAACAGAAAAAGACATATACTGTACACCTAAGGAAACCCAAGACTTAGCTGTTTCTATATCATCTGCAAAAGTTCCTGTAGCAACCTTATTTACCTTACACTTAGACACTACTTCCTTCATCTTGTCTGTTACCAAAGGATGGTTAACCTGTCCCGGTATCCCCAAAGATTGAGAAAGGTCATAGGGACCAATAAAAATAACATCCATACCGGGAACTGATAATATTTCATCTAAATTATTTATACCTTCTACCCCTTCTATATGGGCAATAATCATGGTTTCTTCATTGGCAGATTTAAAATATTTAAATTTATCCATGGAAGAATAATTCGCAGCACGAACATATCGACAGACTCCACGTTCACCCTGAGGGGAATACTTAACTGACTTTACTGCTCTTAGGGCATCAGATTTACAATTAATCTGAGGGATTTCTACTCCTTGAGCTCCGATATCCAATGCTCTTAAAATAAGAGATTCATCATTGTTGGCTACTCGAATAATGGGAGTAATATTTGCAGTTTCGGCTGCCCTTATCATATTTTGAGCACTTTGCATGGAGATAGGCCCATGTTCTGCATCAATGATTACAAAGTCAAATCCGGCAAATCCCATAATTTCCACTACTGCCGGATCAGTAAATTTTAGAAAGGGTCCAAATACATTCTTACCTTCTTTCAAGGTTCTTTTTAAATAATTCTCTTTCAAAATTATTTCTCCTTTTTATTATTTATAATCTGTCTACCTTGATATCCTAATTTTTTTAATAATATTTTTCTTTTTCCAATAAGAATTCCTTTTATATTTTTTGTATTTTTTATATACTTTGAATTAAACTTACAGACTAAATTTTAATTAATTTAATTGATTATTTTTTTTATATCCTTGATAATAGTATATTCCTTTCTGTTGTCTCAATCGTTGTATTTCATTGCTGAACTGGGAATTTAATCACAGTCCTATCTTTGTACTCTACCCGATGCTGCTCCTCCAGCTAAGCTTTCCACTTCCTTCAGTGAAAGTAAAGGTAGATCACCGGGAATAGAATGCTTAAGGCAAGAGGCTGCTACGGCAAATTCAAGAGCCTCTTCATCACTGGTTAAGTGATCAAAACCATAGATTAAGCCTGCCGCAAAAGCATCTCCTCCTCCTACTCTATCTACAA
>Ga0307379_10001912_pt1 | contig 31668 bp, 25 predicted proteins | sample UN2MG_FD_202237 | JGI IMG/M metagenome (GOLD analysis project Ga0307379, IMG submission 202237) | Soil microbial communities from Risofladan, Vaasa, Finland - UN-2 | ecosystem: Environmental > Terrestrial > Soil > Coastal area > Acid sulfate soil | place: Finland: Risofladan, Vaasa | collected...
CTGAAACAGATAGTTATTACCAACATCCATTTTTAAGAGGACCCTTGAATGTACCCTCAAATGTTAAATATTCTATTGCTGCTATTGCCTATTCTCATAATCTTACTCAAAAGAAAGTAAGTGATATCACGGTCCAAAATGCGATAAATTTCTTTAGTTTACCAGTTGAGAATTTTAATATTAACTAATTCATTGATAGTATTTGATAATATCAAGAAGCTGTTATCGCAATTATTTTTTGGTAATATAACCTTTTTCAATTTTTTTTTAAGTTCTTTTGGGCATCAAATATTGGTTCAAATTTCATTTAAATATCATCGAATTAAATTACTCATAATTATAAATTATTCAAATTTAATGAAAAAATATGAGAACTTATAAAATAGCTATAATTTTTATTTCTGCTCTATTGGTAGGTGGAACTATTGGATTTTTTATTACTGGATTTGCTACATCTGGAAGTATAGAAATACAAACCAGCTTTAATTATGATCCTAGTGTTCCTTCTCCTGTTGAGTCATTAAAAATTCAAACAGATATAGGTAAGGTAAATTTTCAATATAATACCTCTAATTTAGCTCACTATGCGACAGTAGATGTTGATATTAGGATTTCGGGATTATTCATGGAAGGGAAAGACTATACAGCATTTTTTGTACCAGATACCGAATGGTGGCCCTTAGAAAACGAGTTTTATTTGAAAATCCTGCCAGATATTTGGTTTGATCCTTCTTATTGGTTTAAATCTTATGATATCACTATTAACGTGACGTTGAGAACCGATATTATCTATAATCTTACAGCAATTGCGAGTACTGGCGCGATCGAAATGACTACTGCAAATGGTGTAGTTCTAAATGACCTTACTTTGCAATCTACTACGGGTTCTGTTGATTTTATTTCTAAAGAAAACACTAAATATCTCGGTGAAGTCAATTTAGCTACGACTACTGGTTCTTTAACGATAGTAACTTTAGAAAATTCAACATTTGAAAGTAGTTTAAAATTAAGTACCACTACTGGAAGTTTAGATCTAACCGCAGATATTTCTAATTTTGAACAAGGAATAGATTTCGAGATTATTACTGGTTCCATGGATATGAGTTTTACATCTTGTGTGTTAGGTGATAGTTTAGTTGGAAGTGTTGTCACTGGAAGTATCGAACTAAACATGGTTGATTCTCTTTACACCAAGGATAGCGCATTAAACTTAATGACCACAACAGGTAGTATTACAGTAGATATCAGTCAATCTAATGATATGGCTGCTAACATCACAAGTACAATCCAAACAACTACAGGAAGTATTGATGTAATGTACAGAGATGAAACTACAGATGTTGGTGCTCAATTTGTTAGCTCAACGGGTCTTGGAAGCATTGATTATGTATATTTACCCGCAGAATTTTCACATTTAAGTGACGTGCTTACAAGCTTGAATTATAATGACCCCCTTATCAATACATATACATTCACGTGCACTACAACCACAGGTAGTATAGATGTAGATGCCAGATCGACAGTTTAAAATAAAATTTTTCTTTTTTCTTTTCTTATTTTTTAAAAGGGTAATATTCAAAAAAGGTACGAATAATTTCTTTAAAAGGTAGTTCATGATTTGTTCCTCTATCATTTAAATATTCCACATATTTATCACCGCTTAAAGTGGTATTTGGAAGGATTGCATCATGAATTCCATCAAATTCTACCGCTTTATATCCGAATTTATCACATAATTCCTTATTAAACGCAGGAGTTGCTTTAACCCACTTATCATCCAAATAAAAATCAGTATACCCATGATACAGAAAAACATCTGTGCCAATCATATCTTTCAGCTTATCAGGAGTTTGATGATTTCGGATATCCGCAAAATGGAGTCTAGCGGGGAGATGGACGGCTCGAGCAAGAGCTGCTAGTAAAACAGCTTTCTGAACACACCATCCCTTTCCCTCTTGAATGATTTTTGAAGCTTTATACCTCATTCTCTTAGAAGAAAGACTATAGGCATCATATTTTATTTCATCTCTCGTCCAATAAAATAACTTGATGGCCTTTTCTTTCTGATCTATCGCCTCTTTAACGATATTATTAGAGGTTTGTCGAACTATTTCAGAATCTGAATCTACGAAATAAGTAGAACCTAAATATTTCTCCATTTTTCCTAATTTCCTAAAATATAATAATTAAAAATGAAAAAAGTTGATAAAAGTATTGAATTTTGCTACTAAGTTTTGTTTTCTTTTAAAAAAACCGACTTTAACCAAAATGGAAGGAAGTACCCTAAATAAAATTCAATTGCACTTGAGATGAGGATTATCCTTATTATTGGAAAAGTAACAAAGGTTATGGGTAAGATAGTATCCATGGCTGCACCAATTATCAAGTTCATAAAAGAAGTAAAATTTAAAAGCTAGGATTTAAAAAAACATAGCATTTTTTTTAAAAAATAAAAAATTATCTGTACTAATTATTGTAACTAATCAGCTTTATCCCAACAAAACATATCATATGTCGGTTCATTGCTTAATTGACCGTCCTTTATCCATATATTCCTTCCTAAAGGATTTTGTGATATTATTTGAGCCACTCGCGGATCGTGTGTCACTATTATTATGGTTTTTCCTTCCTTCGCTAAACTTATAAGCAATTCAATTATCGATTTTCCAGTTTCAGAATCTAGATTACCTGTAGGCTCATCAGCTAGAATAATTTTAGGATCATTAATCAAAGCTCGAGCAATCGCGACTCTTTGAGATTCTCCTCCAGATAATTTTCGTACTTTACTTTGAGCACGATCTCCCAAACCCATTCTATCTAATAAATTTTGTGCCCTCTGTCTATCTTTTTGCTTGATGCCATAGGGGATTAAGGGAATCAATATATTCCCGATTACATCAAGATTCGGAAGTAGATAAAAATTTTGGAATACAAACCCAACTGTATTTTTTCGATAGTAGGATAATTTTCTTTCTGGGAGTTTTGCTATATCTATCCCATCGACTATAACTTCTCCTTCAGTGGGAATATCCATCGCACCTAAAATGTTTAAAAGAGTACTTTTACCACTTCCAGACGGTCCCATAATCGTGATAATTTTACCTTTTTCGATGGTTAAATCAATACCATTCAAGGCTTTGATTACAGATCGTTGTTCTCCATATATTTTAGATATATTTTTGATTGATATCAAAGACATCATTTTCACCTCCTATTCTCCCTTGAGAACCACTACGGGTCTCACTCTTGCGGCTTTTATTCCTGGATATAAACCTCCCAAAATTCCTAGTCCTAAAGCATAAGCCAATACTTCAATAATTCCCTCTGGTGTAACGATTGCGGAAGCAGTTCCAAATAGACTGTTATCCCCAGATAAGAAAGCTATTAAAATCGACCCAAGGCTTATTCCAATGATTGCACCGAGGATTCCTAATGTTAGAGATTCAAAAATCACGTTTTCAAATATGTGCCGGTTTTTCCAACCTGTCGATTTCAATATTGCAAATTCTTTCATCCTAGACATTACTGACATTAATTGGGTTACAATAATAGCCATCCCACCAGCAAGAACGGTTATCAATCCAATTATTGCCGCAAATGTATCAAAAATTGCAAAAGTTTCTTCAAAAGCTTCAAAGAACGCTGATAATGCAAATGCGGCGACAAATGTTGGGGCATAACCTCCATCTTGGGAATAATTATTGATCTTTTCTACATATATTTGCGTTTCTGCTGAAGTATCGACCTCAAATCTTAAATCTATTGAAGTGTAAGTATTAAAATTCTCACCCGCTTTTTCCAAAAGATTCCATATTGTAGTTAAATCAGTATATAAATAATATTCACTAGGAACAAAAGAAGGAGCACCACTCCCTTCTTGCTCATAAATTCCTACAATAGTAAGTGTTGTTGTATTAATTCCTCCTGGATCTAAACTTACAGTAATTTTATCATCAATATCAATCGAGAAAGGAGCTACATCGATTAAACGTGAATCGATTATAGTTTCGTTAGATCCATCATTAAAAAGTCGTCCACTCAATAATTTAGAAGTAACCCCCGGCCAGTTTTGATCAAGAGTTTTATTAATTCCATACAATGTCAATGAATCCCCCGGGGTTGGAAGAGTTAATGAATAATTTGATACAAAATAGGGTGGAGCTTGTACTTCTACGTTGTAATTAATTATAAAATCCCCGACTTCCGGAGTATTTAATAAATCCTCTGGTATATTAAGTGGTAATTGGCTATTAAACCCTACTTGATCTTTCTCTATAACATTTACTATCCCTATTGTTCGAGTTAAATTATCGGCAAATTGAGCACTTACTCCTGCGGTAAAAGCACCAATTACAAATACAAGCATCAATCCAACACCTACACCAATACTGGATAATATAGCTGTAGATTTTTTTCTAAATGCGTTCTTAATGCTAAATTTTAACATTTTTGTAGATCCTTTTTCAAATTAAATAAATATAAAATTCTAATGAATATAAAAAAATTGCATTAAAAATATTAATAAAATTGAATAATTGAAAAAAACTGTTGAAGTAATACCCAAATTGTAAGTTAGAGAAATTTTTTGGATAAAATTGAATGAATAAATTTATAAAAAATGGAAAGGAGGATTATTTTAACATTGACATGTTTTTCTTTATAGCAGTTTCTGCTTCCTTCATTACTCTTTCAATGATTTCATTTACTCCATCAATGCTGTCAATAATTCCTATTGATTGTCCGAGTAAAACAGCACCCGTTTCCATATCACCTGAATAAACCCTGTCGTAGGCTCCTAAATCTTTTACTCTCTGTTCGGGAGTTATGGATTCCTCATAAGCAATCATTTCTTCTTTACTGCTAGGTGCAGGATGTGAGAGTGCATATTTATTTTTATACAAGCGAATGGGACCAAATGCTCCCGTGTATAGTCCTGTATCTTGTGGTTTCCCTGGTGGAATCAATGCTTTATAATCATCATGAAATTCGCTTTCTTTTGATGCTATAAAGCGCGATCCCATGGCTATCGCTCCTGCTCCTAATGAAAGAGCTGCTGCTAAAGATTCTCCTGTAGCAAATCCTCCACAAGCTATTTTAGGTAAATCAGGGAAGTATTTATTAATCTGCTGTAATAATACAAGGGTTGATACTCTTTCATATGATTGATGTCCTCCCCCCTCAGTACCAGTAACGACTATACCGTCCACATTGGCATCAATACATTTCTGTGCTAGCCCAACTGCTGGTGCTACGTGAAAGTGTTTAATTTCCGAATTTGTTCTTAATTCTTGAAAATATTTAGATTCCGGTAATAATTTTGAAGAGCCTGCAGAAGTTAACCAATACTTGCATTGATCTCGCATTCTCACATTGTTCATGACAATTTTAGGCACGTTTCTGATCATCGACTTCACACCTGGATTATTCCGAGAAGTAAGGAAGTTAATGCCAAATGGTTTATCTGTATGTTCTATCATGTATTCTATACTTTTTATATGCTCCTCTACAGGATCTGTTCCAATAATATTTACATTTGATAAAACACCCAACCCTCCTGCCTCACTAACTGCAAGAGCTAAGTCCCGTGTAAAAAATGGACCCATTGGGGCACTAAAAATCGGATATTTAATGCCAAACATTTTTGTTATATTTGTTTCAATCAATAAAATCACCTTTAGATTTAAAAAACAGCAGCATTTTTAAACATAATTTTTTCTCAAATAGCAAAAAGTCTAAACCTTAAATATTAAAGACATAGTCAATATGATTATATATGAAAATAAAAAATATTAAATGCATCATCTGCGACAGTAAGCTTAACTACAATGAGGATTTAAACAATTTTACTTGTTCCGCTTGTAGTGCTACTCATGATGCTGATATTTTTCATTTCTCGAAGAAAAGAGAATTTTTATTTCGATTTAAAAAATATGGTCTACTAATTGCACTCTTGGGTGCGTTATATCTTATATATCTAACATATAGAATCTTTTTTTATTAATTTTAAGATTCAATTGTTAATGTTTTGTCTCAATATTGAATCATTAAACATTCAAATTGATAATATTAAAAAATTAACTATATTGTATATTAATTTATTATGGATCATATTATATCTATTAAAATAAAATTTTAATAGAGATTAAAAGCGAAATCCTTATTGACTCATGATTCTAACTGCAGATTCTGTTGTTGATATTAAAGATCTTACAAAAAAATATGAAAACAAAGTAGTTGTTGATAGTATTAATCTAACTATCAAGGATTCATGTTTTGCCTTATTAGGACCAAATGGAGCTGGAAAAAGCACGACGTTTTTAATGCTGCTCGGATTAGTAAGACCAACAAGCGGCAAAGCATTTATATTAAAACAAGATATTAAAAATGGTATTGATAAAGTGAGGGATCGGATAGGTTTCCTACCAGAAAATGTGGGTTTTTATCCAAAGTTAACAGCTCACCAACACCTTGAATTAATATTGAAAATCAGAAAAGAATCTCATAGTAAAAACGAGGTAGAGTCGTTATTAAACTGGTGTGGTATTAAACAAGATTATTGGGATAAAAATGTCAAAACTTTTTCCCGAGGGATGGCACAACGATTAGGTTTGGCCCAAGCTTTTGCGGGGAATCCTAAAATTGTTTTTCTTGATGAACCACTATCTAATATAGATGCATTGGGAAGAGACGATCTCATTAATAAAATTAGGTTAAAACGACAACAAGGCATCACTATTATAATTTCAAGCCATATAATTTTAGAACTTGAACAATTAACAGAAGAGTTAGCATTTATAGATAAAGGAAAGATTGTTAAATATGGGAATTATATTCATTTAACCAATTTAGTCGGATTTAATGAATATGAAATCAACTTGATTAATCAAAAATCAAAAATTTCTTTAGGAGAATTAAAGGAAATAGTTGAGAGTAAAGACAATACACTAATGATTGCCCCCAAAGTATTGGATGAAAAAATAATATTTAATTCTCAAAATCCTGAGAAATTAAACCAAATAATAGAAGAATTCCATGATTTTAGCTTAAGACCTATTAGTGGGACTTTAACCAGATTATACAAACATTTTCTTGCACAAGGTGAAATATCATAATAAGACGAAAAAATAATCCGTTACAAATTGACATAACCCTTAATAAATTTTATTTTAGAAAGAAATTCTTTTCAATTAGAACAGTTCCATGTCTTATTTTACTTTTCTTCCCTCTTTTCAATTTAATACTCAGCTATAATACTTATATTAATCCATTGGTAGAATTCCAGCAAACATTCATTGATAATTCATATTTTTGGGGAGATTTTATGGGACAGAATTTAAATAATATATTTCTGCCTTTTTTACCTCTAATCTCTCTTTTAATTACTGCTGATTTAGTTTCAGGTGAATTTTCTAATAGAACTGCAATAGTGCTATATACCAGTCTTAGTCGAAAAACAATTATACGTGCAAAAATAGAATTCTTGGTTATCTCTTTAGTAATTTACGTCAGTCTCCTCTGGATATCGTTAGTATTAGCTACATTCATCTTATTTCACGCTATAATTAGTTTTAACTATCTAATAACTGGATATATTCTTGTATTTACCCACTTGTTATTTTATGTTTCTTTTTCCTTTCTCTTATCATCACTGACTCAGAACACCTTTGTTGCCTTTTTGGTTCCCTTTTTTTACATATCTTTTAACGGCATTTTTATAACTCTTGACATGGAACTTCTTTCTTACAATTATTATGTTAATACTCTTTTCTCTTTTTTTACTGAGGTAGTAATCTCCAACAATTACATTATCAACGATTTCCTGCTAATGTTTTTTAGTTTTATTATATATTTTGGACTACCTATAATTCTCTTTATTGTCACGTATTTTGAATTTAAAAGAATAGATATTCGGGTTTGAGGTGCAATGAGTAGAAAGATAACGCAACAAGAATTTATTATCCTCTTTTTTACAATTATAAGCATAATTCTCTTACTTGTTCCATTTCCGAAAACCATAATATATCCCGCAGAAGGTATTCATCATATAAATTCGGGGAATTTTTCAGGTGATGAATTTATCTTTCCATGGAGATCCTATAATCAACAAATTGATCTTAATTTAACCCTTGTTTATGGCAATTTATCGCTCTTTATCTTCGATCAGGAAGAGGCTTATAAATGGTATCAAGATCAGGATTTTCAAGCCTATTATCACAAAGGAAATATTACCGATAAATTAATCCTCTCGATTCAATTCAATCCTCCCATAACCCAAAATATATATATACTATACTTAGCATCCGAAGAATCAAACTATAGCAGAGAACTGATAATTAATTACACAATTTTCTACTCAAATTATGGTTTCTTTTTTCTAAGTATCGCACTTATCGTGGGTGGAAGATATATTTATGTCAAAATCAAAAACCGTTAATTCAATATATATCTTTTTAACCCATATAGATTTTTGAATCTCTTCGATCCTCCTATTTTCAATCTTAGCTTGATAATGTTTTTATACTTCTTTTATTTTTCCTATACATGAATAACACTGATATTATAATAGTAGGAGCAGGACCAGTAGGCATATATTTAGGGTGGCAGCTAGCTCGAAAACATCATTCTGTTCTGATTGTTGAACGTCATTCAAGAGAAAAGTGCGGATCAAAGATGGATCAATTTCATTTAGAAACGATGGTTTTTGAAAAATACGGAATTTGTACTGTTTTTGTGTTAGTGAGGAGTGAGGGAAATACTAATTGAGATACCGATTGTGATAAAAAGGTTGTGTTGAAGAATCAAGTATTTGAAGTAACACTATCGCAATGAGGACAGCAGAGCATCAATAAATCCCTTTGGAGGTGTTTAGTATCTTTATTATAGCTTTCAATTAATCCATGTTTCACATAGGCACTTCTGTTAAGAAAAGGAAGGATATTATTATCATCAAGAAGAAAGAAATCCATGACAGCATTTTGAACATACCCTTCAAAAACAAAGACATGAGAGTTAGGACTAGTAACATAAATAAGGATTCTAAATTTATTACGCTCATTCTAATATTTTTTAATTTTTATTTCATTGCTGTAACTAATTCTTATTTTTCGATAATTTTCACGTGATTATTATGAAGGTAGAAAAGGGATTCCTTGCTACGCAGCAAGTAAATTATCAACTAAATGTAATCAATTTGATAAGACATGGAGTAAGAAATTTCAAAAAACAAGAAATTATAAGTAGAAGAACTAATGGAAGTTTTTTTCGCTATACATATAATGATTCATATGAGCGAATGCAACGATTAGCAAATGCTCTAGTAACCATTGGTGTAAAAATTGGTGATAGAGTTGGAGTAATTTCTTGGAATCATCACCAGTATTTTGAAATCTACTTTGGGTTACCTGGAATGGGGGCTGTAATGATCTCACTCAATTTAAAGTTAGGTACTGAAGATATAGCTTACATATTAAATCACTCGGGTATAAAATTCATTCTAGTTGATGAAGATTTGCTTCATGTAGCTGAATCTGTAGCATCCTTATGTGAATCAATAAGAGGGTATATAATTATTACAAATAAGTCTTTAAATGAAATTGACACAAATCTTGAACCAGTTTATAGCTATGAGACACTTTTAAATGATGCTGCTTCATCCTATCAATGGCCAAATTTAGATGAAAATTCTGCTTATGCTGCTTGTTATACAACGGGAACTACTGGAAAACCTAAAGGTATATATTATTCTCATCGTAATGCATATATCCAAGCTTTAATGTTTGCAGCTCAATTACCCTTGAGTGTTAATGATGTAGTTTTACAATTGGTTCCAATGTTTCATGTTCTAGGATGGTCTAAACCATTAGCCGCTACCTACGCCGGTTCAAAAATTATTTTTTCAGGAAAATGGAACTTGAATGATTTAAAAGAACTTACTGATCTTATGGTTAGTGAAAAGGTAACCGTATCTGGTGCTGTACCGGCAGTCTTTATGACGATGCTAGAATTCATAAGAAAAATGGAAAAGAAACCAGATCTTACTGGTACTAAACTAATATGTGGAGGCGCTGAACCTCCCATTTCTTTGATGCGAGGATTTTGGGATGAAACAGGAGGAGAGATTATTCATTCTTACGGATCTACAGAAGCAATGGCTATTTCTACTTTAAATTTATTTAAACCATGGCTTAAAAAAGAATTGACCGAAGAGGAGCTCTGGGAATTGAAAAAAAAGCAGGGAACAATAGTATCTGGGTTAGATATAGAAATTATTGATGATGAGGGAAATTTTCTCCCACATGATGGAAAATCTTCTGGTGAAATTCTTTTACGTGGCCCATGGATTGCCAAAAGTTATTATAACGATGATAAAACTAAAACAAGTTTTACAAATGATGGTTATTTAAAAACAGGGGATGCTGGATGCCTTGATTCAGAGGGATATCTTAAAATTACTGATAGGATTAAGGATGTAATAAAAAGTGGTGGAGAATGGATTAGTTCAATTGATTTAGAAAACCTTTTAGTATCTCATAGCTCTGTTTTGGAAGCAGCTGTAATTGGTATAAAACACCCTAAATGGGATGAAAGACCACTTGCTTTAATTAAATTACGCCCAGAAATAGAATCTTTAGAGAAAAAAGAATTATCCGATTTTCTTTTAAACAAATTCCCAAAATGGCAAATTCCTGATGATTTTTTATTTGTCAATGAAATACCTAAAACAAGTGTTGGAAAACTAAATAAGAAAGTAATTAGGGAAAAATACAAAGACCATTATTTAAGAAATAAAAAGTAACTACAAATATTTTTCTTCGAGATATTCTCTTTTCAAAAATACTCATGGTTTCAAAAATAACTTCTTTTTTACATTTTTAGAGATCAATCTTACGCTGAGTATCATTAATGGTAGGAACATTGCTAGTGAATACCCTGGTATTGCCGGATTCGATGGTGGAAAATTACCTATTGCGGCTATAATGAAATTATCAATCATGTAAATATATGTATAAGTTGATTCACTACTTGCTGCCGTAAAAACTACAGTCAAATTATGAGTGGGAATGAGAAATATCAATTGACCAAGCAATCCGGCAGCATGATATGAATATTTATCTATCCATACTAAATAGCCGTAAAATCCATTAAGTTGAGGTGTACCTACCTTAAGCATCCAATTTTCAGAAATTACTTGTGTGCCATTCCACATTCCATTATTTAACATTAAGAGTCCAATTCTAGACATAGCTTGAGGTGTGAAATAAAGACCATATCCTCCATTATTAATCCCTTCACTATTTTCTAGCCAGTAGAAATCTTCTTGAGAAATTCCAATAGGATCGAATAAATATTCCTTAGCAAAGTCAGAAGTTTTTTGAAAAGTTGATTTATTTATTATAGCAGATAAGAGGTTTGTGGAATAGGAACTGTATCTAAAGTTAGAACCAGGAGTACTATAAAGAGGAGGATTTAAAATTTCTTGAATTGTTTTATCCCCTCCAAATTCTGGGTCGGTGTCTCCGTAGATACCTGATGTCATTGTTAATAGATGTTCAATAGTGATCTCTTCTTTGCTGGGTGTGTTATAATTAAGTATGGGGAAAAAAGAAGCGAAAGTCTGATTTACATTATCAATAAATCCTTTATCGATAGCGATTCCTATTAAAAGGGCGATTATGGTTTTAGTGGATGAAAATTGAGCATGTAAAGATCCATTTATTACTACATCTATGCCATAATAATCAGGTTCCGAACCATAGCTTTTTTCCTCCCTTATTTCATAATTGGAGATGTATTCTTCATGAACGAGAAATCCATTACGAACGATTGAAACACTATGTAAATTAACACTATATTCCTCAATAAAGTCATACATCTCATATATTGTTGTATTATTCATGTCTTGATCAGATGGATCAGTATCATTCCATTCATTTGTAGGCCAATAGGTTGCGGTTTTTATCTGCCCTTTAACTATTCCTGTCATCAAAAATACATTGGTAAATATTAGTAATAAGAAAATCATTAGAGTTGTTTTCTTCCAATTATATCTCATTTTCATCATATTTCTTTATTTTGTTCTATATTTTTACGGCAATTGAATATTAAAATTAAGAAATATATGTTTCCTTAAAAACCTTTTAAAACAAAAGCATAAAACATTTTTTGACTAATTTATTATTTCTTAAACATTAAATAGAATAAAATTTAAAATAAGAATTATGACAAATAAAGTTAAAATACAAGGAGTATGTGAACCACAATTTGAAACCGTTAAAGACGTGTTTATGGAAAATTTTGAAGAAGGGATGGAAGTTGGAGCAAGTTTCGCGGTTACAATTAACGGTAAATTTGTAATTGATATTTGGGGCGGTTATAAAGATATAGAAAAAACTTTACTATGGGAAAAAGATACAATCTGTAATGTTTATAGCACTACAAAAGTGCCAACAGTACTTTGTACAATGATGTGTGTTGATCGAGGACTCCTTGATTTAGATGAACCAGTTGCGAAATATTGGCCAGAGTTTGCACAGAATGGAAAAGAAAATATAATTGTAAGACAAATTTTAAGCCATACTTCAGGTCTCGCAGGAATTGATGAAAGGATTCCATTAAGAACACTTTATGATTGGGATAAATACACTAGCCTCTTAGCTGCTCAGAAACCATGGTGGAAACCGGGTACTCAATCTGGATATCATGCTGTTACTCATGGATTTTTACTGGGAGAATTAGTAAGAAGAGTAACCGGAAAAACTCTTGGTACATTTTTTAAGGAAGAAGTTGCAGATCCCATTAATATAGATTTTCATATTGGGTTGGCAGAAGAAAATGTTCCACGAGTTTCAAAATTAATCCCTGATCTTCCTATTATGGAGAATATCTTCGTTTTCTATGGAGCTGTTTTTAATATTGCAAATAATTCTGAAATTGTCAAAAAAGAGATTAAAAACCTTGAGAAGAAGATCATGTTTGATTACGGAGATGAGGATCAATTTAACATCATTATTTCCAATGGGAAAATCGAGTTAAATAAAGGAAAAATTGATAATTCAGATTGTACCTTTACTACTTCAAAAGATCGAGCAGCTGTAATGAATTGGATTTTTTCTAATGTGGACGAAGAACCAGATTATGTCTCTGAACATTTAAAGATTAAAGGGAAATCTGAGGATACTCAGCGAATTAAGAGTTTATTTGAATTAATTGCTACAGAAGCTAGGAGACTAGGACCTGTAGGAGCGAAACTGGGTTTATTAGAGTTTGCAGCGATTCGAGATAGTTCTGGAGAGCGAGAATGGCAGGCTGCGGAAATTCCAGCCTCCAATGGTCATGGAAATGCAAGATCTGTAGCAAAAATTGCATCAATAATTGCGTGTGAGGGTGAACTCGAAGGAAAAAGGTTTATTTCGAAAGATACTTTAGAAAAAATACTAGAAGAGCAGATATACGGAACTGATCTTTTTTTCCTAACTCCTGTTCGTTTCGGATTAGGTGTAGGACTACCACATAAATATCGTCCTAGCCCTAATCCACGAACGTGTTGGTGGTCTGGGATGGGGGGTTCTGCAATAAGGATGGATCTCGATGATCATATCGGATTTGGATATGTTATGAACCAGATGAGAAATCAAACTTTAGAAGAAACTGCAACAAATTTATATCATTCTGATACGAGAGGAAATAGATTAATAAAAGCTGTATATGAATCTTTAGAATTAATCTAAATTTTATTCTTGTTTTTTTTTATATTAAGAGTGGAATTTTATTCTTATAGAGAGCTCGTTTTTAAAATGTTATTAAAAAAATTTTTAATTTATTTATCATAAATCAATTCATGGATAGTATGAATATTGATGGAGGTATTTATTCTAACCCCGAAGAAGTTGGAGTTAGTAAAACAGGATTAGAAAAGGTAATAAATGTTTTAGAACGCCAAACTAAAGATAAACTTCATACTGGAGCTCAACTTCATATTTCCCGTGACAACAAAACAGTTTTAAATGTAGCTATTGGGGAAGCACGTCCGGGAGTTCCAATGCTAAGAGATTCCATATTACAAATTTTTTCCAGTTGTAAACCATGGACTGTATTAGCGATTGCACAGCTATATGAAAAAGGGAAGTTAAACCTGCAACAAACTGTAAAGAGTATTATCCCAGAGTTTGGAAATGGAAAAGAAACGTGTACAATTGAGCATATACTTATCCATGAAGGTGGTTTCCCCATGTTTGACTATAATGAAATTATAGTAAAAGATTGGAATCAACTCATCAAAGATATTTGTAATGAAAGAGCAGAATATATCCCAGGAACTCAATGTGGATATCATAGAAATACGGGGTGGATAATTTTAGGAGAAATTATTCGAAGAATAGATGGGAGAACAATTGAGAAGTATCTACAAGAGGAGTTGTTTAGACCATTAAATATGAAAGATACAAGTATGGGCATGCCTAAAGAATTACATGAAAAGCTTGCAAATAGATTAGCGTTAAAAGATGTAGAACCAGGATACATTCATTGGGGTGGGTTTGATAATCTTGCAGGTAATAACCCAGGTCCTGCATTATTACTTGGAGGATCAGGATATACTACAGCTACTGATATGGGAGTTTTTTATAATGCACTTTGGAATGGTGGTGAATCCTTGGATGGTGTACGTATCCTTAAAAAGAGAACATTAGATCTATTTACAAAAACTCATCGTATGGGAATAACTGATCAGATATTAAGTCTTCCTACATTAGGAGAATTAGATTTGCGACCTCCTTTTGGATATGGGTTCTTTAAAGGCATTTCTAATGGAATGGCGTGCTCTGAGAATGCATTTGGGCATGGTGGGTTGAGAACCTGTAAGAATTTCTGTGATCCAGACCTTAATGGATTAGTGGTCAATTTTAACAGCAATACAATGTTAAATGAATTACCTGCTTTTAATCGAGCTGATGAAATGATCACTGCGATCTATAATGCTTGTAGATATAAATTTTAAACAAACCTTGTATTAAAATTCTTAATTTATTTATCCTCTTTTGATATGATTCTTAAATGTCTGCTTTTTGTATGTTAAATTTAGTTCATACGCTCTTGTTTAAGAATTAAATTATTATATGATCTGTTCAAAATATAGTTATTAAAATCAAAAAATATTGAAAGATAATGAGTGAAGATATAAAAGTAGTCTCTTTAATAGGTATAGGCTATTTAGGGAAACAAATAGCTGAAAAAACTTCCTTGAAAAATTATACTATACGATTATATGATACAAACGTGGAAGAATTAGAAAAATTTTCAGAATTATTAAGGAAGGAAAAAAAGACTAAGGGGGAGGTAACTTCCCATAATTCAATTGAAGATGCCATTAGAGATGCAGATTTAATTATTGAAGCCGCTCCAGAAAAATTAGAGTTAAAAAAGGAGTTATTTACGATAATTGGTAAAGCAGCTAAACCTAATGCTATCATAGCTACTAATAGTTCATCAATACCTGTCTCCAAATTAGAAGTTGTTGTCGATCAAAAAGATAAATTGCTAAATATCCATTTTTATAACCTATTTACAATGCCAATGGCAGATATTATGAGAGGTACTAAAACAAGTGATGATACTTTTGAAAGAGGTAAAAAATGGGTTGAGAGTATTGACATAACTCCATTAATTGTTAAGAAGGAATGTTATGGTTTTGTTTTTAATAGAGTTTGGCGTGCAATTAAAAAAGAAGTTTTAAAAATTTGGGCCGGAGGATATGCGGATTTAGAAGAAGTCGATAAAGCCTGGAGGATTTTCATGAAGGCTGGAGCGGCTCCCTTTGAATTGATGGATCAAGTAGGACTTGATGTTATCTATGATATTGAAATGTCCTATTATAAAAAAAGTGGTTGGGAAGATGATAAACCACCACAGGCCTTAAAGGATCTTGTTGATGCAGGGAATTTAGGAAAAAAAACAGGGAAAGGATTTTATACATATGAGTAGCTGGTGAAGTAATGAAATTGAAGTAATTGTTATCAACACTTCAAAGGTAATGAATAAATAGTCTTGATTTTTAGTATTTTCAAGAGATAATAGAAAAAAATCTTTCAAAATAGACTATCTCAAAATTCATTCGATTCATATCTGAATTTTCAACTACTAGAACCCTGAAGATACAAAATTCATAGATAAAAAAGTAATCCTTTGATATGGATCAAATTTAAATTATTCTTCATCAACGGGAGTAAATCCCACTGGTGGATTAACACACCAAATATAGTGTCCTTCTTCAATCTTAATTTCATGAGGAAGTTCACATTCACACTCTTTTGTTCGAGCATCAGAAAAGCATCGTGGATGGAATGTGCACCCGGGAGGTGGTGCTATTGGACTAGGTACTTCTCCTTCAATTACAAAATTTATTTCACGATTTTTTACATCGATTTCTGATCTACTCGAAAGTAGTGCTTGTGTATACGGGTGAGTTGGACGATTAAAGATTTGGTCGGTAGTCCCAATTTCCACAAATTTCCCAAGATACATTACTGCAACTCTGTTAGCAATATGATTTACTACAGATAAATTATGAGTGATAAACAGAAATCCATAACCATAGGTTTTCTGTAGCTTCTTAAGTAGGTTAAGAATTTGTGCTTGAACGGAAACATCCAAGGCAGATGTTGGTTCATCTAATATGATTAGCTCTGGATTTGATGCGAGTGCTCTTGCAATGATAATTCGTTGCTTTTGACCTCCAGAAAATTCGTGAGGATAACGATCCATATGTTCTCGCTTCAATGACACTTGATCCAACAATTTTAAAACGTAATTCCTTATATCATCTTTATTAGTAATACCTAATAAATTTTTCAGAGGTTCTGCTATGATATCCACTATTTTCATTCGTGGATTTAATGAAGCATCAGGATCTTGGAACACAATTTGAATTTTACGTCTCATATATTTTGGGAACTCGTCAGGAATTGGCTCATTGTCAAAAATCATTTCTCCGGATGTTTTTTCAACTAATCCTAGAATTGCATTAGCCACCGTGGTCTTTCCACATCCACTTTCTCCAACTAAACCAACTGTTTCGCCAGTTTTTATATCAAAAGTTATTCCACTAACAGCTTTAACAGAGCCTACTTGTCTTTTAAGCATACCTGCTAAAAGAGGGTAATGAACCACTAAATTATTTACCTCTAAAAGCTTCCTTCCTCTTTCAAGACTTTTCAATTCCCTAATCTCTTCATATTCAATACCCTGATAGGCAATTTGCTTCAAAATTATAGCAACAACGAACGAGGAAAATATACTAATGAGTAAATAAAGAACGAAATCAGTATAAAAAGTCTCATAAAGAAGTAGATAATTATAGGTTAGAATATAGAAGCCTGATATTAAGCTAATTAATGCAATTAATCTTTTTCCCTTAATAAGTTGCATCCTATCTCCCCAGTATGAAAAGAAGATTGTAATTCCAAGTAAAATAAATAGTGAAATAAAATACATTATCACGCCCCCCATATATATATTACGTTCTGCTATGATGATGACTGATAAAGTATTAAAAAGAATGTACAGAATGTCAATATAGTAATACAAAACAAATAAAATAACTTGGATGACAATCATAAAGATTAAAGATGTTAGTAACTCTTTTTCATAGATGATACTTACAACTAACATCCCTATTGAAGATATGAAAATAATTTGGCTAAACATAATAAATAAGTCAAAGAATATGCTTCTATTAACAACTGGAAAAATTAAAATTAGAACAGAGAGTAATTTTATTACTAACCATGGAATTTGCATTATTAATGCCTTTAATAGTGATGGTGACCATCCCTTTTCTCTTGCATACCATCGGACAATAAAAATTCCCATTAAAAATAAAATAACAATGATACTAATCTCCTTAGCCACAATAAAATCAACCATCTGTAACATATTCTTTCACTCCTGTTAATTGCTCAATTTGTAATTTTTGATGTTTCTACCTTTCCAATTGAAACTTTGGCTTGTGTTTCATATTTCGGATTATATAGATGACATGCTACGAAATAATTTGGTCCTACTTCTATAGATTCTGGAACATTTGAATCACATGGTTCAAAACAATATTTACAACGAGGATGGAATCTACAGCCCGATGGGGGATAAATTAAATTTGGCACCATGCCAGGAATTACTTCCAAGAGTTCTCTTTTTTTTCCAACTATCGGAATAGAAGCTAGTAATCCTTTTGTGTAAGGATGGTAGGGGTTCGTAAATAATTGTTCTAATTCACCATATTCAACAATATAACCACTATACATTACTGCCACACGGTCAGCCATTTTTGAGATTATTCTTAAATCATGAGTAATGAAGAGTATTGATGTGTTGAATTTCTGCTTTAGTTCTTTCATTAATTTAAGAATTTGATTTTGTATTGTTACATCCAAAGCGGTGGTAGGTTCGTCTGCTATTAAAAGTTTTGGCCCGCAAGCAAGACCCATTGCTATTTGGACTCTTTGGCGCATTCCACCGCTTAGTTCATGAGGATATCGATCAAAAATAACCTCTGGAAAGGGGATATTTAAATTTCTAAGTAAATCCACACTCCATTCACGAGCTATACTATAGATACTTTTCTCAGGATGTTTTGAAGCTTCAAGTAAAAGTTCATTTTCCATGTGTAGAAGAAATACTTCAGTAATCTGATCCCCGATTTTGAAGACAGGATTTATAGAATTTAAAGGATCTTGAAAAATCATGGTAATATCTTTACCACGATATTTTGCCATTTCGAGGTCGGATTTCTCTAATAAATTTTCACCATCAAAAAATACAGCCCCCTTCTCTATTTTTCCCGGAGGACGTATGACCTGAAGTATTGATAAAGCTGTAACTGATTTTCCACATCCTGTTTCGCCAACAAGGCCAAGTGTTTCTCCTTGAAAGATCTGAAATGTAGCATTCTCCACCGCCATTACAACTCCTTCCTCAGTATAGAAATACGTGGTAAGACCGTTTACATCTAAAACAATATTACTTCTATCAATTTCTTTAATGATAGGATTTTCTTCCTTTATTAATGCAAGAGCCTTGTCGATTCTTTCTTGACTCTTTTTCATGGCATCTGGAAGGAACTTATACTTTAAAGAAAAATCAACTACAATGAAATAAATTAACGATACCACTCCAAAAAGAACTCGAATATCCTGTTCAAATAAATCAATTCCAAAAAATCTTTTTAAATAGATCTCAAACACAAACAATTGAACTGACCATATACTAGATGCTACTAGGATTCCAGTAACCTCAGCATGTCTTAAAACAGTTTTAGGAAGTCTCTTTTCTTGCGATCTCGTCCTATTAAACAGAGATGTTATTACTGTATCAATTAACACTGCTGCAAATATCCATAGAAAACCTAAATAAAAGATATCAATATCATGGGGTGGGGATGGTTCGAGTGGGGGAATATATAGAAATAAGACTCCGATAATCCACAGTGCATAAATAAATAATCTAAAAAATTTCTTATATTGATGCCCAACTATAGTTGGTCCTTTGTGGTGATATATTCTTTCTTTTTCTAATAAATCAGGGACTTGTATATTTTCAACTTTTATAATATCTTCAATTGTTTTTAATAAAGCTGTTGGAACAAAAATAGATTCTGGTGCTATATAATATTGTGAATCTACTCCAAAAAATGTTTCTTTTATTATTTCTCTTCCTTCTTTGTCTTTTATCTTTTTAGTTGTAGTTATAATTTGGGTTCCTACTTTTTCATCAAAAGATTCTATAAATTCTCCCAATTCTTCTTGAGATAATATCTTGGCACCTTCTCCTATTTTAATTGCTGCTCTAGATCTTCTCTTTTCATTAAATTTATCTATAAAAATCTTGAGAAATGGATAAAAAAGAGTTATCATTAATGCAAAAAACAATTGATCAGTATTCAAATATCTAAATATTATTACCCAATAACCAAGTAATTGGAAGAGTTCCCTGATCCCAACTATTATTCCAAAAACAATAATTGTACTTATTGCTGAACTTTTAGCATATATCTTTTGTGGTATTTGATTTCGTTCTGGAAGTATTCTGTTAAAATAAACGACAGTAATATATAGTGCTATCGCAGCAATAATAGCCTCGATTAACGCTAAACCCCAATTTGCTCGATAAGTAACCTGTAAAATTGTTTCTATCATTTTATACACTTCTCATTAAATTTTTAATCTGGGATCCAAAGCATCTCTTAATCCATCACCTAATAGAATAAATCCAATCGCAGTAATTCCGATAAAGAGACCTGGCCAAAATGCTGGACCTACTGCTGACATTCTTGCTATGGAATACATTATATCCGTACCCCAATCTGCTAATGTTTGGTCCCCTATGCCCAAGTACGCTATACTCGCAAGACCTAAAACAGTTAAACCCATGGCTCCAAAAATCGAAATAATCATTGGTGATATCGTATTAGGAAAAACATGCTTAAACATTACTTTCATTTTATCAGCACCTCCGGTTACTGCCGCTCTCACATACAAATTTTGTTTTACTTGGAGAACCAGAGATCTCACAAATCTCATATTAGCAGGTATGAAAAGAAACCCCCAAACTATTACAACATTTACCAAACTACCTCCTAACATTGGAGTAATTATTATCACGAGTATTATTGTTGGGAAAGAATACATGAAATCAACAAAACGCATTAGGATTGTATCAACCAACCCGCCAAAATAAGCTGAAATTGTACCAAAGATGATACCTCCAGTGAGGGATATGATAACAGGTATCGCAGCGAGAGTAAGAGTTGTTCGAGCACCCCAAATTAGCCTTCCAAGAAGATCATATCCAAATTTCGTCGTTCCTAAAGGGTGAGCTGGTGTTGGATCAGCAAAATTAATTCCATCAGGGGGTAGATAAGGTGAAGCTAAGTGATCAATTGTATAGGGGGTAAGCCAAGGAGCATATACTGCTAAAACCACGATGAACAAGATCATTACCAGTCCTATCATGGTTAATGGTGATAAAAGACGTCGGAATAATCGTCTTTTCGATTTAATCATTTCGATTTTATTTTGCATCGCGGTAAATTCTGGATCGCGCCATCCAGGTAGTAGATAAAATTTTAATAACCGAATGAAATTATTCTTTTTTCCTTCCGTTTTTTCATCACGTTTTATTTCATTTAATACTATTTCTGTCAATTTGATTTACCTCAATCCGATATTTCATCATTCTCTTCTTTTTATTTAAGTATCTCCTTCATCTTTTTAACGGTATATTATTCTAGGGTCAATTACCGTGTACATGACGTCTGCTACAAGGGTTCCAGTTAATATTATAATTACAGAAAAAACCAGTAAACCATTGATAACTAAGAAATCACCAGCAAATATCGATTGGACCATGTAAAAACCAAAACCTCGATAGTTGAATGTAACTTCCACGAATAAGCTTCCTAGCAAAGCTGAAGCTGTCCCACCAATTATAAGATTACTAGTTGGGAGTAAAGCATTTCGTAGAGCATGTTTATTTATCACATCCTTTTCAAGAACACCTTTTGCCCGGGCAGTCCTGATATAATCTTGATCCATGACTTCCAACATGCTCGAACGAGTTAATCTCGTGATTCCCGCTAATGAAACAAAGGTTATGCTAATCACGGGGAGGAATAAATGTATCAACGTATCCCATAAATAGATCTGATCGTTGTACAAGAGACTATCGATAATTCTAAATCCAGTCCCATAAGAATTTTCAAAGAACGCAATTACTAACAAAATTATTGGGACCAGTGAGATTATTATTATCAGAGAACCTAAAATAGTATAGATCAAATTTTTGTTTCGTTTGGAATCTCTAAAATTATTAAAATTCTTGTAGAGTAATATTATTCCAAGAATAAGAAGCAGAAAAAATAAGAATGAAAACAAATTATTCATAAACGGCGGGAAGTTATCTATTGGAGGACCGTCTAAGTCTGGTGAATTACTATATACGACCTCTATGGCTATAGCACCATACGTAAATCTACTTAGGCTAATTCCCACAAATCTCTGAAGCAACGTGGCGATCCAAAATACCGGGAAGCCCGCACCGAGAATTGCAATAAGTCTAATAAGGATATCTTTCGATTTATTTTTATTTTTGGCTGATAATACTCCCAGTTTAACTGCAATTATTGGAACAATCACAATTGGGAATATCATTAATTCTATCGTCTTAGGAAAAATACTTGCAATAATTTCAAGCACAGGTTTTTCCGGTAGAACGATATACGATTTACCCCATTCCCCAGTAAAGAAATTTTGAAGATAAATTCCGAGTTGAACGTACCATGGATCATAATATCCGATTCTTCGCAACTCTCTTTCATAGACGTCAGGATCTAAATTAAAGCCTATCTTATTTGAAACGGGATTTACAGACATCATGTGGGATAAAAGCCATGTAAATATAAGAACCATAATCAACATAGGAATCATGATTAAAATCCGTTTTATGATATATTTAATCATATTCTGGGATTTGCGTATCATTTTCTTGCTCCATTATTTTTTTTTAATTTACTTAAATATTGAAATTTGTTTTCTAAGCCTTCGTTGTTTTAGTTTCATTGCACTTAATGAACCTAATAGTAATAATCCATATAAAATAATAATATTAAGATAACCCTCAAGATTCATGAACTGCCATATGAAAGGTTCCATGGAGAATCCAAACATTATAAAATAAAAAATAAAACCTTCAGTAATAAGAAGTGGAACAATCCAAATTGAGGCTTTAATGCCGTACTGAGGGACATCTTCTTTATATGTGAGTAAAAAACTCACCAGGAATAATAATATTGCTGGGATGAAAAATGACTGAACATACGATTGATATGTATAAATTAAAATACTTCTATTCATCTCTGTAAATGAAATCCAATCTCCATACTGATCAAACATTACAGTATTTGCTATTATACCGTAATATCCTAAAACTACAACTATATATCCAAATATAAAGCCACCTTGTCTACCCCAGTCCATCCTAAAAAAACCTTTCTCTTCTTTTTTCATGTTACTTCATAAAATCTGGTGGTTTATTTTCTATTTTTCTGATAAAAAAATAATTTTTCAGTTGAAATCTTTAAATATATTTAAATCCAAACTAATTTATAAACTTACTAGATAAATTTACTAGATAAATTTATTTGATAAATTTTTTGGTTGAAATCTTTAAATATTACTTCATCCTAACTAATTATTAAGATAAATTTACTAGATAAATTTATTCAATTTAAAATAAAAAAGGCTTACTAAATATGAAAACAGTTTTTAAATACGTTATTATAGGACTATTACTTGGATCCTTCTTCTTTCCAATTATAAATGCTACAGCAAGTATAGAACCTAAGCAAACAACACGTCATTTTAGAGTTGGAACAACTACGGCTCCTTCTTATAACTGGGATATACCTATAGCAACAGCTGGACAAGCAATTGGTGTATTTACGCCAGGGTGTTTGGAGCCTCTTGTTGGACTAAGTGATGACTATGATAGAGGCCTCTCAGAAGGAGTATATAAAGCCGACACTTACATTCCAGTGCTTGCAACTAGTTGGACGATCGACTTCTGGCCTGAAGAAATGAATAATGCACCTAGTGGAGGATTTATAAATCGAGGAGGCGTGGCAAACATGACTTTAAGACTGCGTGAGAACGTGACATTTCATGATGGATCAGCTTGGAATGCAACAGTGGCAAAGTGGAATATCGATCGTGCCTATATAATTACTGGAAATTTGACTGGAAACGGTGATTTAACAAATAAAGATACCTATTGGTTGAAAGCTAATGAATGGACTGATTATTATACACCAGGTTGGAACATGTCTTCATATGGTGAAACGGGCGCATATGGTTATTATGGTATATATAGCAATCCAAGTGAGGCTACTAAACAAAAATATCCTTCAGTCAAACAGGTTGTTATCACGGATGATCAACCAAACGGTGGTGAAATCAGAATTGAATGGAATGATTTCAATACTGTCGGCATGACTGGAGTTGGTCTAATAAGCTATATATCTATGGCTACCTATGGTGACTATTGGGATAAACCGATTCGTGGGTATGATATAAGTGATCCTCTTCCTCATTTAGTTGGAACCGGACCTTATATATATGGAGGTTTTGATGATAGCGGTTCACCTGGAGGAGGTACTTTAGTTAAAAATTATGAGTATTGGAATCGAACCGCTCTTGAGGCTGATGGGTGGTTTGACGCTGATTATATTAATATCCTTACTTGGCCACAGGGTACTTTCGGAATCGAGTCTCGAAATACAGCATTAATGACCCATGCCTTGGATTATGCACTAGATTATCACTGGACTCCTGTAGATTACGAAGACGTCATGAATGAACCACGAATAGATTACATTGAACGCCCAGTCATGGACCAACTTGGAACAATTTCATTAAACGCTATTAATGAAACTTGGTGGGCTTGGCCGGGTTATAGAGAAATAGCTAATGCAACTTACCCAACCCCATATAATAATAATGATAATGTTCCAAACGGAGTACCTCGAGCCATGCGGAAGGCGATGTCATACGCATTTGATTATGATACATATCTAAACGTTGGTATGGATCATCGTTATGTTCGATCAAGTTCCATAGGTGTCAATAACATCTATTATAATGCATCAATACCCATAGCTTATTATAATGTTACAATCGCTCGAAATGCATTGCTTAATGATGCTTATTTCGGACCTCTATGCACAGCCAACCTTTTGGATGAGAGTAGTACTGACTTAGAATGGCAAAATGTTGCCAATAGTGTGGGTGGTAAAACTCCTCTATGGGTTCTTGACTTTTACTGGGATGACCAATATCAAATTTTTAAGAATTTATTCCAAACTAACCTTGAGGACATAGGAGTAACATTAAAAGATCCAACCGGAAGCTTATATGGGAATAAGGTTACGGATTCTATATGGGCTCATTTAGGCTATTATTGGGCAGGAGGCTTTCCTGTCTTTTCAGCTCAGGCATGGCCTCTTGATTATGCCTTTCCCAGTAAGACTCCTGAAGGTGTTACTGAAATGTATTTCAGTGATCCAAGCAATGGAATTTGGAGGACTAATCCAGGTGATTACTGGCTTTTTGACTGGTTTCCATGGTGGAATTTACATTTCGGATATAATGATACAGTTGATGGCTGGATAAAGCGAATATTTCTATCAAATGAAACTTCAAAACAAGAATGGTATAATAAACTCCAAGACAACCTACAAAATTATCAATATAATGGGATTTTTGTAGGTCAACACAAGCAAGGGGCTTGCGTCTGGAAGGACTGGGAGATTAGTACTTTTTGGAGCTCACTTTCATACCATCTAACGAGATATGTAGGATTTGGGGAAGAATATCCAGAGATACCTGGGTTTCTAACCGGTATTCTGACGGGTATTTCTATTCTCACGACGGTTGGACTAATTTATGCTGTACAACGCAAAACCCGATTTAAATAAACATTTAAATAATTTTTTTTTATTTCTTTATTCATAATATTATGATAAAAATACTATTTTGTAAATTTTCTTGCTTTTTCATTGCTTTCGCACTTCGAAGTTTATTTATTAAATCAAGTCATATAATAGTAATGCAATCGAGGTAAAAAAAAAACAAAATTTGTGAAAAAAATGGTAGATCAGGAAAAACCTAAAAAAACAAGGAGCCGATCCCCTGAAAAAAAAGCTCAGCAATTTGAAGAAATTCTGGAAGTAGGGAAACAGTTATTTCAAGAACGTGGGCAAGAAGGTTTTACATTGACGGGATTAGCAAGTAATCTTGATATGAATAAAAACAATCTTTATAATTATATTAAGAGCAAAAGGGAATTATGGATTGCGATAAGGAACAAATTTTATTCCCAATACCGCGATGAGAACCGTAAAATATTAAATGAATCTACTGGTTCCAATATCGGTACCTTGCTAAGAATTTTTGCCCATTTTTTTGAATTCGCAGAAAAAGATTTTGCTGCTTTTCGAATGATGCATATTATACGTGTTCCTTCTTCAAATAAAATTGGTCGATTTGAAAATGAATACAAACCATTTAGTATTTTAGATGGAACTACGCGTTTAATTCAAAAAGCAATTGATGAAGGTGAGATCAAAGAAACAAACGCCGCTATACTCTCGTTCTTCATGTATAGTCTATTACTTGGAGCTACTGAGGTGGAGAAAATTATGCGGGATATCGAAGAAGGAAAAGATAAAAATGGAGAGAAAATAGAAGAACACACGCAATTTGGAAACCAAAGTTTTACAAGCAAGGAATTTCGGAATTATACCTTACAGAAAATTCAAAAAGGATTTATTGATGCCGATCTAGCAGTAGAGGAATTTGAATATAAAGAAAAAAATAAAGGTATAATGAATTAAATTACTTTTTTATCTTTTAATTCTTTAATTTCTTCAGGGTTTAACCCGATTAAGTCCCGATATACTTCATTATTATACTCTCCTAAACCAGCACCTAAAAATCTGATACTCCCGGGATTATTCTTAAACTTAGGTATTACTCCTTTAACTAATAATTTCCCAAGTTTATCATCATTAACTTCCAAAATTGATCCTCTTTCCCAAAAATGTGAATCATTTACGATGTCCGCAATATTATTAATTTTTTCACATGGTACGCCTGCTTTATCTAGGATTTCAATAACCTCTTCACTTGTTTTATTTTTAATCCAATTACCAATAATTTCATATAATTCATCTTGGTTAGATATTCGCGCGATATATGTTTTGAATTTTTTATTTTCCAATAAATCTTTCTTATCCATAGCTAGTACTAATTGTTGCCATAATTTTTCAGTTCCAGCATTAAACGTTATAATTTTCCCATCAAGAGTTCCAAAATTTTCAGATGGTACAAAAAAATTTATTCTATTTCCAGTTCGTTCCTCAATATTCTTATAGGCAGAATATCTAGATAAGCTACCGCCTGTTGCTACAAATGCAGCTTCTGCTAAACTTAAATCTATGACTTCTCCCCCTTTATTATTCACGTCTCGATTATATAATGCAGTCATGACTGCGAATGCCCCAAGATATCCCGTTAAAAAATCTACAAGGGGATATCTTGTTCTCACAGGAGGATGCTCGGGATAACCTGATGTATAAGTTATCCCCGCATATGCACTTACAGTTCGGTCAAAACCTCCTTTGGATTTCTTAGGACCAGTTTGTCCATAAGCTGTGACCAAACAGATAATTAAGTTAGGATTGATCTCGTGGAGTTTAATTGGATCTAAATTCCATTTTTCTAGTATCCCAGGACGAAAATTAAATAGCGCTATATCGGCCTTTTGACATAGTCGTTTTGCTATTTCTTGCCCTTCTAATTTATGCAGATCTAAAGTAATGGTCTTTTTATTTCGTGCATCATCAAGCCAGGCTGGGTTTTTATCTTTAGTATAAATTTGAGTAAATCTATTTGGATCTCCAAGTTTTGGTTGTTCAACTTTAATTACATCTGCTCCAAAATCTCCTAGAAATTTAGCTACAATTGGAGCGGCTATTAAAGTAGCAAAATCGATTACTATTAATCCTTCCAATGGAGATTTAGCTATCTTGATCACCATTCTTCAAATATTTTTCTTTTTCCTTTAACATCATGGCTCTAAACATTAAATATTTAGGATCTCTACTTGGAGGATTATAAATTCTGTTAAGAAAACTATAGCCATTAATAAATCTTTCTTCTAATGAAGGACCTATATGATCAGCACCGTAAACAACTCTATATTCATGCTTAATATTATGATTAAGTAATAATTGATGTAAAAATTCAGCACCCCTATATAATCCAAAAAAATCCTCAGTTCCAACTTCTAGATAGATTTTTATACCTGATTTTTTAATATTTGCCGAATTTTCTTTCAAAATATACATTGGATTGTTTATCTTCCAATAGTTAACATCAAAAGGAGTGCCGAAAATCTTTTCAAAAAAGTCAGAAGTTCGGTAAAATTTGTCCTCACCTTCAACGTCTTTCCATTCAAATGCCGGTTCAATAGCAGGCTCGAAAGCTATTATGGTATTAAATAAATTAGGGTATTTAAATCCTAATCTTAGTGAACCTAATCCACCCATTGAAATTCCACTCACTATTATTTTTTCCCTATCTAGAGGTAACTTGCTTATTAAATCGGGTATAAAATCTTTGATAAGGAAAGATTCCCATTGTTCTGTTCCATTTTGATAATCCATATATAACGATCTAGTACAGCTTGGAGATGCTACAATAGCATCTGGTAACATCTTTCTTTTCCATAAATCTTCTACTATTGGCTTAATTGTGTTTAAGATCGTATGGTTTTGATTACCACCATGCAGAAATAGTATTAAAGGATATTTCTGCGTACCTTCCTCATAATTATCAGGATAAAGTACTGAAAACTCAACAGATCCAGGAACTAATTTTGTCTCAATTTGAGATATTTTAATTATGCCCATTTTTATCACAATCTAATGTAATTTTTAATTGTTGAAAAAATCATTAACTAATATTACTTTCGGAAATTTTTGGTTGAGTTAAAGAATTTAAAATTCCTTCAATATCTACCTCATTTAAATCTGATAACCAATTATATTTGTTCAAATCATTATTTTCTGTCTCTTCTGAACTTAAAAGTATGATTACATTTTTTTCCAAAAGAAAAGAGGGATTTAATAACTCCGTTTCATTCTTTTCCAGCAAAGTTAAATTCTGTAACATGCATTCCTGTAAATCATCATAAAATAATAACGGAATATACTTCACTACAATATGATCATCATTTTTTAGAATATTATCTTTAAAATCCTTCTGTTTTGAAAAACCCTTATCAGAAAAATTAAATACTTCAATATCGATGAGTTCTGGGTGATATTCGATACTTTTAACTATATTTAATTTTTCTCTCCTTTTAGCTGTTTTTTCTCGATATAGTTTTACACTTTCTTTAATATCTTTTATCTCAACTAAAATTTTATTCCTTAGCATTTTTTCTTTACAAATATTATTAACAATTTGACAATATTCTATTGCAGCTCCTGTAAAATCCGTTTCATTAATTTTTGCTTTTATAATCGTATATAAATATGCTTTTAAAAAAGCTGAAAAATCCTCTTCTATCTGATGCAGATTACCATAAAGATATCTTGTATTTTCCCACCATTCTTTCACTTTTTGATTACTTACGGAGCGATAGAGTCGTTGCTGAGATCTAATTTCTGTGAAAAAAAGCAAATTCTCAATTCCCAGTTGGAGAAAAGGCGTTGGATTAATGATAGCTAAAATTGATTCATTCAAAGGAAATGTTACTGGAGAATTAGGACGAATGAGGATCGAACTTTTTCCGTTGAAAACGCGATCAACTCTCATTGGCAAAGGCATGACGGGATTATTTTTAATATGTTTAGCTAAAGCTAATGAGTAAGGAGTATCAAAAATTTTAAGATCAAGAGGAAAAATATCGATAAAAAAGAAAAAGGGAGAAGCGTCAGATTTGTATGTTTTAAATTGATATTGAGTTTTACCTTTTTGGAACATAGAATACCATCCTTTAATTTTTCTGCTATAAAAAATTTATTAGGAATACCAAAAATCCAACAATAATATCAAAAAATATACGAAACTATTTATCATTGTTCCTTTCATCATACCCTCATTATATTTGAAGTTATTTTTTAAAATACCAAAACCAATCAATCTATATTACCAGATTATACTTCTAATTAATAATAGCAAATAATTTGGAACTAAAATTTCAAAATATTCCCTACTATTAATAAAGTGCCAAAATAAAGGAAATATAAAAATTCTTAAATTATTATCATTTATTAATGTTTAAAATCGAAATGATTGAGTCCCATGGGTAAAATTTTCAACAATATTCGCTCAGATATTGCCAGAGAACGTTTTAAATTTATTTTCTATGAGGTTTTCATCATATTCATATTTATATTTTTAATCTCATTAATTGAATGGGTGATCCTCCCTCTTTTGGTCACCAAATCTTCCTATATCTTTAGCTTGCTTTTTTATTTAATCCGTTCAATCGTAATTCTAAGTATAATCGTTTTAGTTTTGTTTGTTAAATCTAAAATCAAGAAACAAAATTTGGAGTCTAAAGAAATAAATCTTTATAAAGCTCAGCTTAAACTTTATGAAATCTCACGAAAGAACTTTAAATATCAGCTTTTATATGGATTATTACTCCTATTTTTAATATTGATCCCTTTAGATTTTATTATTATCATCACATTTCCTAATATTATTAATTATAAAACAATATCTATGATCATTTCTATTCAAAATTCATATCTCTCGATTAACAATCTTTCCCTGTTTATTTTGATTTCTAGTATTGTACAATTCAGCATTGTGTTTTCGGAAGAAACAGTTTTCAGGGGGTTAATAACCAAAAGAGGAAGCGAGAAGTTCAACAAAATGTCTGCTGTCACAATCTCCGCTCTTTATTATGCTTTTTACGAAATGTTCATCATCCAGATATCAGGTGATTATTATTCCATGGTTATTTGGTTTATAAGATCCTTGATTATTGGCCTGGTATTTTCACTTACATTGTTAAGAAAGAAGTGGTTGTTTCCATTTATTTTTGCGGGAACAATAAATAATATAATGTTTAACATAATAATTTGGAATTCCTTGAAAGGATTTAACATCTTTTTCCCAATATTAGTTATTTACTGTCCTTTAATGCTAATCAGTTTAGTCTTTTTGATTACTCAGTTATCAAGAATAAAGGAAAGTTTACAAATTGGTAGAGATTTGCTCAGATCTTATTATCGACGTGATCCCCTGTTAAAAGAGCGTTCTGGAGATAGAATTTTTCGTATCATTTTTGACTTTCTTTTTGGATTCTTGTTATTTATCATAGGTGTTTTAATCAGTGCATAAATAAATTTTATTTATTTTTTAACTTGGAATTAACAATTAATATAATCCTTTTTTATAGAAGAATATTTGGATAGTATTCAACGACTAGTAAAACTCATATATAACCTACAGAATTTTCTATTATTACTTTAGAGATTCAATATTGGTATTTTGTCTCAATATTTAATCATCAAATATTCATATAAATTATATTAAAAAAAAGTATATTAATATAATAATATATTATGCTTCATATCATTTCTATTAGAATTTTATTTTAATAGAGATTAAAAGAGAAATCCTTATTGGCTCATGGCTCCAGCTACAGATTCTGTTGTTGAGATTAAAAACCTTACAAAAAAATATGAAAATAAAAAAGTTGTTGATAATATTAATCTCATTATCAAGGATTCATGTTTTTCCTTATTAGGACCAAATGGAGCTGGAAAAAGCACCACGTTTTTAATGCTGCTCGGATTAGTAAGACCAACAAGCGGCAATGCCTTTGTATTAAAAAAAGATATTAAAAATGGTATTGATAATGTACGAGCTCGGATAGGTTTCCTACCAGAAAATGTGGGTTTTTATTCAAAGTTAACAGCTCGCCAACACATCGAATTAATATTGAAAATTAGAAAAGAATCGCATAGTAAAAACGAGGTGGAGACGTTATTAAACTGGTGTGGTATTAAACAAGATTATTGGGATAAAAATGTCAAAACAT
>Ga0307379_10001914_pt1 | contig 31644 bp, 23 predicted proteins | sample UN2MG_FD_202237 | JGI IMG/M metagenome (GOLD analysis project Ga0307379, IMG submission 202237) | Soil microbial communities from Risofladan, Vaasa, Finland - UN-2 | ecosystem: Environmental > Terrestrial > Soil > Coastal area > Acid sulfate soil | place: Finland: Risofladan, Vaasa | collected...
CGCGGTGACTTGCTTCCGCTTCGGTCTTGTGCTACGTATTGTGATCGTGGGCTCCCCCATCGGCGACGGTGATGGAGGGGAGCCTGTTTGCGTTTGTTGGGTTAGCGTGGAGGCAAACGATACTTTGGAAGAGAGTGATAGAGATACGGCTGTGCGCGTGAGAGAGGCCTGGCACGCGATGACCAGGCGTACAGCCGGACTGCTGGACAGGTGGCAGCCACCGGAGCGCGTTGTGATCCTGATCACAGCGCTCATCGTGGGTGTAGGAGCCGGTCTTGGGGCGGTGGTGTTTCGCTGGCTTATCGAGTTCATCACCAGTTTCTCCTTCGGTGGGGCATCGGAGGCACTGGGGTTCTTGGGACGCTATTACGTCGTACTGGTGCCAGCCATCGGTGGTTTGGTGGTGGGCCCGCTGATATACTTCTTTGCCCGTGAGGCGAAGGGGCACGGCGTGCCCGAGGTGATGGAGGCGGTGGCCCTGCGTGGGGGCCGTATCCGTCCGGTGGTTGGCCTGGTGAAGGCTCTGGCCTCTTCGATATGCATAGGTACCGGTGGCTCCGTCGGTCGGGAGGGACCAATCGTGCAGATAGGTTCCGCGCTGGGGTCTACGGTGGGGCAGTGGCTTCATCTATCAGATGAACGGATCCGCAATCTGGTGGCCTGTGGTGCCGCCGGAGGTATCGCTGCGACCTTCAATGCCCCCATTGCCGGGGCCATATTCTCCCTGGAGGTGATTCTCCAGGAGTTCAGCGTCGGCTACTTCAGCACGGTAGTCATCTCCAGCGTGACGGCGAACGTAATCAGCAGGATTCTGTTGGGAGACAAGCCCGCCTTCCCTATTGCTCCCTATTCTTTAGTCAGCGTTTGGGAACTGCCACTGTACGCGCTGCTGGGCATCGTCGCTGCGTTTGCGGCTACGGCGTTCATCATCGTGTTGTACAAGGCCGAAGATCTCTTTGATGCCTGGCGCTTTCCAGAGTACCTGAAGCCAGCGGCGGGCGGATTGGTCATAGGGGCAATTGGTCTGTGGGTGCCGCAGGTATTGGGGGTGGGGTATGAGACGATACAGAGTACGCTACTCAACCCGAGTGACTTCACCTTGCTGGCGATGCTTCTGGTGGCAAAGCTCGCGGCCACGTCCATTACCCTCGGGTCAGGAGGCTCGGGAGGGGTCTTCGCGCCCTCACTGTTCATGGGGGCCATGTTAGGCGGTGGGTTTGGCTTTGTGGTACACGGCATCTTGCCCAGTACCACTGCCAGCGGAGGGGCATACGCCCTTGTGGGCATGGCAGCTGTGTTCGCCGGTGCCGCACGGGCACCGATCACCGCCATATTGATCCTGTTCGAGATGACAGACAACTACTTGATCATCTTGCCCTTGATGTTGAGCACGGTGATCAGCACGCTGCTGGCAGAGCAGCTGAGCCGCGAATCGATCTACACCCTCAAGCTGGCGCGTCGAGGCATCAGACTGGCGCTGGGTCGAGACATCGATGTGATGCAGGGGGTCTTTGTCAATGAGGCGATGACGCCAGTCGCGGAACTGGATATAGTATCTTCGGCGATGAGCCTAGGGGATCTGGCGCAGAGCTTCGACCGCACTCGACATCACGGCTTCCCGGTCGTTGACGAGAAAGGAGACCTCCACGGAGTGGTGACTCACAGAGATCTGGAGGAGGCGATGCACCGTGGGGACATCAGGGATCTGACCGTAGGAGATATCGCGGCGTCTCCACCCCTCACCGTCTATCCGGACGAGCCTCTGTGGGTGGCTCTGAAGAGGTTGGGCGTGCGCGACGTGGGAAGACTGCCCGTCGTCGACAGAAGCAATCCTCGTCGGCTGCTGGGGATGCTACATCGACACGACGTCATCAGAGCGTACAACCTGGGTATCCTGCGTCGGCTAGACGCACAGCAGCGAGCAGAGCGACTGAGGCTGGGCAAGCTTGGTGGCACTCAGTTCGTGGAGATCGAGATTGGCCTCAAGTCACCGGTCGTGGGCCGGAAGCTGCTGGAGATGCGCTTGCCGGAGAACTGCATAGTGGTATCGGTGCAGCGGGGACGGAAGGTCGTCATCCCCCATGGCGACACCGTCCTGGGGGCTGGGGACAAGGTGGTAGCCTTTGCGACCGAGGAGTGCGTGGCCGAGCTTCGAGGGATCTTCAACCCTGTGCCCGAGGGCACAAATCCATCAACCTAGAACTGCTTGAGGACAGACGACGCTATGGGATCCACCGTGAGGGCGCATGGCCGGGGCGAGAGCGGGCAAGGCATGATCGAGTACGCTCTGCTAATCGTCCTGGTGGCGTTGCTGGTGCTCGGCTCGCTAGCCCTTGTAGGCATGCTGGTGGGCGACGCGTTGGCCATGGTCTCGGAAGTGCTGGGCAGCCAGTGCCAACCTGGCCTCCAGATGGTCTATCCGAGTCAACAGTTCGTACCCGGCGAGGCGCAGCCGGGTGAGATCTCTCTTGTTTGGCCCGCGAGTGGACGTATCAGCCAGCGAGATTGGGCCTGCCACCACGCCATAGATGTGGCCGCACCCCTTGGCATGCCCATCTATGCTGCCACTGCCGGTGAGGTGGTGGTGGCTGGCTATACCGAATACCCGGGGTACGGGCGCATGGTGGTGATCCGCCATGCTGGGGGCTATCAGACGCTCTATGGTCACTTAAGTGTCTCCTACGTGCGTGCCGGCGAATACGTCGCCCAGGGCGAGGCGATTGGACGCATGGGCAGCACTGGTCGCTCCACCGGCTCCCATCTGCATTTCGAGGTAAGCAGCGGAAGCTGGCTACTCGACCCCCTGCGGGTGCTGCCGTGATGGTGGGAATTGCGGGGCGATGGGATAACCTCGCGGAGGCGACCAAGTTGCAGGGGGACCTGGTGAGCTAAGCGGTCAGAGCTGAGCGGGTGGCACGCCTGGGCGCTGAGAGGTCCCGTCAACTGCGCACTATGAGGTCATATATCGCCTGAAGCTCCTCGTCAGAGTAGTAGTATATGACCAATCTTCCTCCTTTGCTGCCGCGGGTCAGGTTCACTTTGGTGCCCAAAGCCTGACGGAGCTTGTCCTCCAGAGTTTTCAGTTCTGGTGGCGTCCGATCCAGGGAAGGTTTTGGCCGTGGCTCCTCGGTCAAACGCCGAACCATCTCCTCGGTCTGACGCACGCTCAAGCCGCTTTTCAGCACGGCCCCGAGAACTTGCAGCTGGGCCTTCTCTGATCGAAGGCTTAGCATGGCCCGGGCATGTCCCTCGGTGATCTTACCCTGGAGGAGGGCCTCCTTCACCTGCACGGGGAGCTTCAGCAGGCGCAGGGTGTTAGTCACCGTGACCCGGTTCTTCCCCACCTTGTCAGCAACTTGCTGTTGGGTCATGCCGAACTCTTCTAGGAGATGATTGTAGGCCGACGCGGCCTCCAAAGGGTTCAGATCTTCTCTCTGGAGGTTTTCGACCAGAGCCAGTTCCAACATCTGCTGTGGGCTGACATCGCGCACCACCACGGGCACGACGTCCAGCCCGGCCAACCTGGCAGCTCGCCAGCGGCGCTCGCCGACCAGAAGCTGGTAACCTCCCTCTACCCTCGTCACCACGAGTGGCTGAACCACGCCTTGCTCACGGATGGAGGCGGCCAGTTCCTCCAGGGCCTCCTGATCAAGCATCTGACGTGGCTGTTTGGGGTTGGGGATGATGCTGTCTACCGGGACCTCGTTCACGCCGGGAGCGGAGGGGATCAGGGCCTCCAGGCCCTTTCCCAGACCGCGTCTCTCGCCAGGCATTTAGCTACCTCCCGTCTGGTCGGTTCTGAGCAGGAATTCTTTGGCCAGAGCCTCGTATGCCAGGGCTCCGCTGGACTTTGGCGCATAGGTGAGAACAGTCTCGCCGTAGCTGGGCGCCTCGCTGAGGCGAACGTTGCGAGGGATGATGGTGGAGAATACCTTGTCTCCGAAGTAGCGGCGTACCTCCTCGACCACCTGCTGGGCGATCTTGGTGCGCACATCATACATGGTCATGATCAGGCCGGCGATCTTCAGTTGGGGATTGAGTTCACTGCGGACGAGGTTGATGGTATGGACCAACTGTCCCAGGCCTTCGAGAGAGAGATACTCACATTGCACGGGGATGATGACGTTTTCGGTGGCCGTAAGGGCATTGACCGTCAAGATGCCCAGGCTCGGCGGTGCGTCGATGAAGATGTAGTCGTATCGTGTGTCTAACGCCGCCAGGGCTTTGCGCAGGAGGTGGGCTCTGTCGGGCAGGCGGACCAACTCTACGGTGGCCCCCGCCAGGGCTGGGGCGGAGGGTGCCAGTTCCAGTTTGGCCTTCTCGATGGGTATTATGATCCGGCTGAGAGGGACCTGCTGGATGAGGGCCTCGTAGATGGAGAGAGATAGGCGGTTCTTGTCCACTCCCAGACTGCTGGTGGCGTTGGCCTGGGGGTCGATGTCCACGAGCAGCAGTCTCTTGCCTCTGCTGGCCAGGTATGCCGCCAGGTTGATGGCGGTGGTGGTCTTGCCGACCCCCCCTTTTTGGTTGGCGAAGGCATAGGTGAGCGTCACGGCGTATCCTTCAGGTGGGACTCTATGTGGGAGCGTTGGGGAGCCGATTCGATTCCCGCTCTCTCCACGGATAGCGATGCAGCGACATTGGCAAAGCGAGCGGCCTGATATGGATCATCGGTCTCATCCAGTCTGACCAGGAAGGCTGCGGCGAAGACATCGCCGGCGCCTGTGGGATCCAGGGCCTGGGTCTGGCGGGGGGCGCAGTGAATGGTCTCCCCCTGGTAATGGAGAGTGGCGCCATCTCGGCCCCCGGTGACCACGGCCATACGGGGAAGCCCCAACAACGTTCTCAGGGTGCCGGCCGGCCCTCGCAGATCCTCTTCGCTGACGATGAGTGCCTGGACACCTGGGAGGAACTCGCTGGCTCTACTCCACTCTTTGGGAGAGACCCGGCCTCGCTCGTCCCAGCGCCTCAGCCAGCCTTGGGGTGTGAGGCCTACGAGCGAGGATGGGAACAGGCCTATCATCTCTTCTCCAAACTCCCCTGCTATGGGTCCCAGGTGCACGACGGGCGTTCTGATCCACTTAGATGGGATGCTGTCCTGACAAATCCGCTCGGCCACCGCCTTGATGTGCTGCTGCCGCTGTTCGGCCCCGTAGACATTGGCAAAGGTGGTCGTAACCGGCGAGGGGAGGCAGATCAGGTCGATGCCGCTCCATAGGTCACCCAGTTGGAGATCGGCTCCGGCACTGGTGACCACCCCCACGCTCCTGCCCAGGTTTCTCGCGGTTAGCGCAGAGTAGGCCGCCGTGCCACCAAGACGGTAGCCGTCCCCGACGAGGTCCTTGGCCACGTGGCCGATGACCAGGAAATCGGGTTGTCCCACGCCTCAACCTCTGGAGTTGGTCGGGTCACGCGGTCTGTGACTCTTGCGCCGCTGCTGTCTGCTTGCTGTCGGCTCTACCGATCACCGCTGAGATGAAGCCGGCGAAGAGAGGGTGTGGCCTGTTGGGACGGGACTTGAATTCCGGGTGGAATTGGGTGGCCACCATCCAGGGGTGATCCTCCAACTCCACAATCTCCACCAGATCGTCGCCATCGAGAAGGCCACTCGCCAGCAGTCCGTGGGAGCGCAGGGTCTGGAGATACCGGTTGTTGAACTCGAACCGATGCCGATGTCGTTCGTGCACCACTTCCTGACCGTACGCCTGGCTCGCGTGAGTGTCGGGGGTCAACCGACAAGGGTACGTCCCCAGGCGCATGGTCCCTCCCTTGTCGAAGACCTGGCGTTGCTCTGGCAGGAGGTCTATCACGGGATGCGGCGTGAGCTTGTCGAACTCGGTGCTATTGGCCCCCTCCAGCCCCGCGACCCGGCGCGCGAATTCGATGACCATCACTTGCAGACCCAGGCACAACCCGAGGTACGGAATCTCGTTCTCGCGGGCGTATCGAGCGGCGGCGATCTTGCCTTCTATGCCCCTGTAGCCAAAGCCGCCGGGTACGACAATGCCATCGACGTCAGCCAGTAAGTCCTCGCGGCCCTCTTGGAGAAGCTCGGATTCCACCCACTTGATGTCTACACCGACGTTGTGGTAGCCACCAGCATGGTACAGGGCCTCTCGGACGCTCATGTAGGCGTCCACCAGTTCCACGTACTTGCCCACCAGGGCGACAGAGACGCGACGCTCGGGGTGCTTGATGCGCTCCACCACGCCGCGCCATTCCTCCAGGTCAGGCTTGGCCCGGGACAGACCGAACCTCTCCACCACGAGATCGCCGAGTCCGGACTCCTCCATGATCAGGGGGACTTCGTACATGGTGCTGGCACTCACCAGAGGTATGACTGCCGATTCTTCAACGTCGCAGAAGAGCGACACCTTGGCGCGTATACCATCGGAGAGGGAGTTGTCGGCGCGCAGGAGGATAAAATCAGGTTGAATACCCATGCCTCGCAGTTCCTTGACGCTGTGCTGCGTGGGTTTGGTCTTCAGTTCCCCGGTCACCGCGAGGCGCGGGAGCAGGGTGACGTGCCCATACAGTACGTTTTCCCGGCCGATGTCGCTGTGCATCTGCCGCAGAGCCTCGATGAAGGGCAACCCCTCGATGTCTCCCACCGTTCCGCCTACTTCCACGATCACCACCTCGGCTCCGCTTTCCGCGGCGACCTGATGGACGCGACGCTTTATCTCGTCGGTGATGTGTGGAATGATCTGAACGCAGCTGCCCAGATAGTCGCCACGACGTTCGCTGGCGATGACGGCGGAGTAGACCTGGCCGGTGGTGACGTTGCTGGAACTGGTGAGGTTCTGGTCGATGAAGCGTTCGTAATGGCCCAGGTCAAGATCGGTCTCCGACCCGTCCTCGGTGACGAAGACTTCGCCGTGCTGATAGGGTGACATCGTGCCGGCATCCACGTTGAGGTAGGGGTCCAGCTTCTGGATGGAGACAGAGACACCCCTGCTCTTCAGGATCCGCGCGATGGACGCTGCGGTCACTCCCTTGCCCACGGACGACACTACACCACCGGTGCAAAAGACGAATTTGGCCACCTTTCGCTTCCTTTCCCTGGCGCCTCAAGGTCGAGCGTGCGCAGTGCGGCAAAGCTCTTCGACATTATAGCACGGGCGGATGTGGCATAGCAACGGCGTAGTGGGAAACGGCCAGGGTTTGTGTTAGGATTGAATCGCCCCGAAGACAGGAGGTGCCTGTGGCTGAAGAGTTCCCCACAGCAGAGGTTCAGTTCAGCCGGGAGCTGAGCACCCGCCGTGTGGTGTCGCGCAGCCTGGCCATTGTCATCGCCCTGGCCCTCTTCACGTTGCAGGGCCCGGCGATGGCCGCGGCCGGCCCCAGTGCGGCGGTATCCTACCTGCTGTGGGGTGTTTTTGTCTCCCTCACCCTCCTCTGCTACGTGGAATTGCTCAGGTCCTGTGGGCGCGAAGGAGGAGCGTACGTGCTGCTCCGCGAGTCCACTCGGGGACCCATGGCTTTCCTAGCCGGTTGGGCGGTGCTGCTGGGTGGCCTGCTCCTCTGTGCAGTGCTGGCCCTGGGATTCGCCGCGACCGTGAGCACCATTTCCCAAATGTACCTGGGCGTACGCTTGCCGGAGTCGCTGCTCGCGGTATTGCTGACCCTGCTCATTGCGGCGTATAACGTGCTTGGCGGCTGGAGCCACAGGCGGGCGCGTGACGTGTTCACCTGGCTGGCCTTCTCCTCGCTCCTGATACTCTGTCTTCTGTGTTTGCCTCGCATGCAGCTGGCCAACTACCGACCCTTCTCGCCTCATGGCTATGGGGGGATTCAGTCGGGTCTGTCCTTGATGGTCGTTGGTTTCTTGGCCTTCGAGGCGGTGCCCTTGACGGTCTCCGAGATCCGCCGGCCCAGACGCGCCATCCCACTGTCGTTCTTCGCCACAGCGGGGCTGGCAACCTTCCTCCTGGTGACAGTGACGTTGGTTGCGGGAGGAGTGGTGACGCCGGCCGCGTTGGATCAGGCCGGCCTGCCGGTGGCGGAGATGGCCCGGCAATGCCTTGGGGAGTATGGAAAACTGGCCATGCTCTTGCTTGCTGTGGTGTTTTTGCCCCTGGCCATGAATTCCAGTCTGCTGGCGGTAGTGCGTCAGGCTCAGGTGATGGACCAGGATGGGGTACTTCCGGAGTTTCTCCGTCGACGCACGACTCGCTGGGGGACGCCCTACATCCTGTTGCTGTCTGCCGGTGCGGGGGCTGCACTGCTCTGTCTGGCCGGAGATGTGGAGTTGGTGGCCAGGTGCGGAGGATTTTGCGCCCTGTTTGTGATGAGCATGGTGGCGCTGGGCGATGCGCTCCGCTTACGCAGCCTGGAGGAGGAGCCTGCTTTTCGCTTGCCGGTGCGCCCTCTGTTTCCTGCTCTGGCCCTGGTGGTCAATGTGTTCCTGATGCCCACCATGGGAGCCGTACCTGTGCTGGCGGGCGCCATCTGGCTGGCGGCGGGACTGGGCGTGTACGTCGCCTATGCCAGAGGCAAGCTCATCGAAGGCCAGGAAGGGGTCGTGGTCTTCAGGAGCAAGCGCGAGCCCGGAGAAGCCGTGTATCGCGTCCTGGTGCCCGTGGGGCCGGGCGAAAGGGCGTCTGAGCTAATCAGACTGGGCGTGGGTCTCGCGGGAGGCGAGGGCGGAGAGGTGCTTGCTCTCAGAGTGGTGACACTGCCGCCCCAGGTGCCTCTGCAAGAGGGTGCCAGGATGGCGGCGGGAATAGAGTCGGTTTTCAGTCTGTCGCTGGGGTCCGAGGATACGGGACCGGTAACCCTCATTCCAGTCACCAGGGTGGCCCGCAGCATAGCTCAGGGGATCATAGATGCGGCCACGGAGGAGAAGTGCGACCTGATCCTGCTCAGCTGGGATGGATACACAAAGACCAAGGGACGCATCATGGGCCGCATTCTCGATCCTGTCGTGGAGAATGCGCCCTGCGACGTAGTGTTGGTGAAGGGTGACGGGCTTTCCGCCCCCAAGACTATCCTCCTCCCTACCAGCGGCGGGCCACACGCGTCTATCGCGGCTCAAGTGGCGTTGAAGCTAGCCAGGCTCTTCGGAGGTCAGGTCACGGTGATGTACATCTGTCGCGAGGATGCGACAGACGCGGAGCGCCAGCACGGCGTGGAGATGATCGACCAGACCATCCAGGGCTTGCCCACAGATGATCTGGTCAAGACCAAGGTGGTGACTGCGCCGGGCATCGTGAGCGGAATCCTCGCCGAGGCACAGGAGTATGACCTGATGCTGCTTGGTGCTTCGGAGGAGGGTCTCTTCGACAGGGTGCTGTTCGGGACGATACCGGAGAGGATCGCCCAGAAGTCTCCGGTGCCCGTGATGATTGTCAAGCAGCGCGCGCCTCTGCCCCAGTTCTGGGTCAGGCGGGCCTGGAGCGTAGTGTATGGTATCCTCCCCACCCTGGAAGCCGAGGAAAGGTCAGAGGTCTACCTTCAGACCAGAGAGGGATCTCGGGCCGACGTCGATTTCTTCGTGATGATCGCCCTCTCGGCCATCATAGCCAGTCTGGGGCTACTGCTCAATAGCGCGGCTGTGATCATCGGGGGCATGCTGGTGGCTCCGCTGATGAGCCCCATCATTGGCATCGCCCTGTCCATTGCGCTGGGGAACGTGCGGCTCCTGCGCGATGCTATCGAATCAACGATCAAGGGTGTCTTCGTGGCGGTGGTGGTCGGTCTCGTGGTGGGTTCCATAAGCCCCCTGAGCGTGGTGACCAGTGAGATACTGGCGCGCACAAGACCCGACTTGCTGGACCTGGTGGTGGCCCTGGCCTCAGGGGCAGCGGGAGCCTACGCCATGTCCCGCAAGGAGGTGTCCGCGGCCTTGCCTGGTGTAGCCATCGCTGCGGCCCTGGTGCCCCCCCTGGGGGTCGTGGGCATAGGATTGGCCATCCATAGGGCGGGGGTGGCGGGAGGTGGGTTGTTGCTGTTCACCACCAACCTGGTGGCTATCACGTTTGCGGGGGCCATGGTTTTCCTGCTTCTGGGTTTCCGCCCCGCGAGAGGCGAGAGGGAACGGGAGATCCAGGTCCGCCGCGGATTGGTCATCTCCGTGCTGCTCCTGCTCGTGGTCTCGTTGCCTTTGGCTCTCATCTTTGGGAGTGCAGTTCAGGCCAGCCAACAGCGAGAGGTCGTCGATCGCGTGCTGAATGAGGAGCTGGACAAGCTGGAGCACGTGTCCCTGGTCAGTTTTGAACTGGACTATCAGGGGGAGACCATAGCTTTGACGGTGACCGTCTATGCTGCCCAGGAGATCGAGGAGACGACAGTCCAACACCTGGATGACGTGGTCACCGAGGGCGTGGGCCAACCCGTGATGTTGCACCTGATAGCCATCCCGGTCTCGAAGATGGTGGTGCCCTAGCTTGGGGGGTGGAGGTATGTGGTCTGAGGGGCAGAATGTTGGTTCTGCGGCACAGAAAGCCAGGCGCCCGCGGTTAACGCGGGCGCTCGGCTTGTAGGGACTTATCGCCCTCGTGGAGGACCTACAGCTCCCTTCTCCAGATGCAGATGAAGTCCGCTTCGCGGAAGGCTATCTGCACCAGTTCCCAGCCTTGCTGTCCTCTCTCGTTGAGGATGTGAACGATGGCTTCCACATAGGGGTTGGGGGCCTGGTCGAAGAAGCACTGGCCCTCGACGTCACAATAGACGATTCTGGGACCGGCAGGGTCGGGAGGGTGCCCCAGCTCCTCTCGGACCTTGAGCACCTCTCCCGCCGAGTGGGTGGTGATCTGGTACTCCCAGCGATCCATGGCCTGCCTCCAGAATCGCTATTCCGGCACCTGCTCCTGGCCGAACCACTGAGCAAAGGCCTGTATGAACTCGATGGGCACCGGGAAGATGATGGTCGAGTTCTTCTCCACCGCGATCTCGGTCAGGGTCTGAAGATACCGCAGCTGGATGGCCGCGGGCTGTTCGGCCATAGTCCCGGCAGCGTCCCTCAAGTTGTGGGCAGCCGCGACTTCGCCCTCGGCATGGATGATCTTGGCCCGCTTCTCGCGCTCCGCCTCGGCCTGCTTAGCCATGGCTCGCTTCATGGTCTCGGGCAGCTCCACATCCTTGACTTCGACGATGCTGACCTTGATGCCCCAGGGCTCGGTCTGCTGGTCTATGATCTTCTGGAGCATCTGGTTGATGACCTCACGATGGGTGAGCAGCTCATCCAGAGACGATTGACCCAAGACGCTTCGCAGAGTGGTCTGAGCGATTTGCCAGGTGGCCCTACGGAAGTCTTCTACCTGCACGATGGCCGCGGAGGGGTCCACAACGCGGAAAAAGGCCACCGCATTCACCTTGACGGTGACATTATCCTTGGTTATCGCCTCCTGAGAGGGGATTTCCAGTGTGACCACCCTCAAATCGACCTTGACCATGCGGTCCACCATGGGGATGATGAAGAAGAGGCCGGGCCCCTTGGGGCCTACCAGGCGGCCCAGGCGGAAGATCACCCCCCTTTCGTACTCCTGCACGATCTTGACGGCTGAGCTCAGCAACGCTACCAACAGCAGGACGACGATGAGCGCGCTGAAACCGAGGCCTGTGAACAACTCCAATATGCCTCCCATGATGCTTCCCTCCTTGTCCTCTCACTATCGTGACCAACGAGCTACTTGGGAGCAGGTTCTCGGGTCACTTTCCTCACTCTCAACTTGAAGCCGCTGACTTCTGTGATCTCTACTTGTTCCCCCCTTCTTACCGAGCCTTCGCTGACCACCGCCTGCCACAACTCACCCTTGAGGAATACGGTGCCTTCAGGATCCAGATCCGAGCGGGCCACCGCCAACTGGCCCACCAGCCCTTCTATCCCAGTGATCGGTCTGCGCCGGTGAATCCCCAACACCTTGGCGATCACGAAGGCGAAGAAGACGCCGGTAAAGAGTCCCACCGCCACCACCAGATGCAGGGAGACCTGCGCGAAGGGAGAACTGAAGAGGATCATGGAGCCCAGAATGAAGGACACCACACCCAGGGCGGTGAGTATTCCATGGGTGGGGGCCTTCACGTCGGCGATGAGCAGAACGAAGGCCAGGGCGACGAAGATCAGGCCTGTCCAGTTTACGGAGAGTACGCCCAGGGAGAAGAGGGCCAGGACGAGGCAGATGGCGCCCACTACGCCTGACAAGTAGCCGCCTGGTTGCGACAATTCGAAGATGATGGCGTTCAAACCGATAGTCATCAGCAGGAAGGCGATGTTGGGGTCGGTGATGGTGTGCAGAAAGCCTTCGATGGCGCTCATGGGAAGCTGGTTGATCCTCGCCCCCTGGGTCACCAGGGTCACCGTTTGGTCGTTGACCACCACCTCCCGCCCGTCCAGCTCCAACACCAGCGTTGGCAGGTCTTTGGCCACCAAGTCCACAACGCCCCGTTCCAGGGCCTCATCGTCGGTGATGGACGAGCTCTCGCGGACGGCCGACTCGGCCCAGGCGACGGCCTCGGGGCCCCGAGGCTCGGCCAAGCCCTTGATCAGGGCAACTGCGTCGTTGACTGATTTTGCCTCCACCGCCTCGGACATCTCTTGCCCCGACATGTCTACCGGGTGGGCAGCCCCGATGCGGGTGCCGGGAGCCATAGCTGCCAGATGGGCGGCCAGGGTGAGGAAAGTGCCCGCAGACGCAGCCTTGGCGCCCGATGGGTGAACGTAGACCACGATGGGAACGGCGGCTGCCTTCATATGTTGCACTATCTCCTCAGTCACCTGGACTGAGCCACCCGGGGTGTCGAGCTCTATGATCAGGCAGGCAGAACCGTCGCTTTCCGCGGTTGTGATGCCGCGGTCCACGTAGCTGGCCACGATGGGGGTGATGGCGCCCTTGACCGTGAGCACGTCAACTTGCGGGGCGATCTGAGCCTCGGCGGTGGGTGCGAAGGAAAAGGCCACCAGGAGGACGAGGCCAAGGTTCCAGAGCAGCGCTTTGGTGTGGCGGATATCCATGCTAGTACCCTACAGGGCGATCAGGTGCGGAAAGAGAGCTGCAACAGGGCACTGCCTACACTTCTATTATAGTCCATGAAGAGCCTGGGTTCAAGGCACAACCGGAGAGAGTTGGAAAAGGTGGCACGCGAGGGGTCTTTCTTCGTCTGAGGGGGACTTGACGAAGAACTCTGAGGTTACGCCGTGGAGGCGCACGGCCCGGCCACAGGAATGCCGGCATTCGCCTCATCCAGCAGAATCGATGCTTCGCGGGATGCCTTTCGTCTGCCGGCGTCAGGCAGCAGTGAGGTCAGTCAGAGGGTCCGCTGACGCGGCCCGCTGTGGCCTGAACCCAATTCTTACGGCCGAAACCCCGCCGACCTAGTGTGAGTTACTTACCACAGGTCTGGCTGACGTTGGCCGATACGAGTTTCACGCTGTCGCTGATGTCCAGAGATTCGCCCGTCTTCGCATTGTGGGCCTTGCAAAGCGGGACGATGTACCAACTGCCGTCAGTAGCACTGTCTTTCTGCACATGGGCGCCCACTTCGGGCTTCTGAAGACAGCTAAGCTGAGGGCAGTAGGTGGGAAGCGACTGTCCACTGAAGTTTTTCCAGTGGTCGAGCCAGCTACCGCATTTGCAGGTCTTTTGACTGGTTCCGTTGATGTTTCTCACTCTCATGGTTTTCCTCCTTGGCATTCTGGCCTTGACTCTTGATTGCTACGTCCTGCCGTTCTCTCTTGCCAGTGTTACCTACGAACTGCTGGCCACAGGTAGGAGCACCTGGGCGGCTGGCCGCTCTGTGAACTCCTCCCTGTCTGCGTGCGTGATATCACGTTTCATCTTCTAGGTCTCGGTGAATGAGGTCAAGCGTGATCTTCGCCACGCTTTTCATCACCTGCGGAAGCAACTGTGCCTGGTCGACTCCGTCGATCTGCGACAAGTCACTGTGAAATACGAGAGAATGCAGGAAGATTGAAATCTGATAGAGGCCCTTGATGTGGGCAATCTGAGGGTCCGAACGCTTTGCCAGGCGGAGATAGGAATGTAGAGCATCGCTGTCCATATTGATATAGGTATCAAGGCGCTCTTCGCCCGATGGGATGACCTTGGCAATGTCTTCACCTGTCCAGCCTAACTTCTCCCACGTCATGCAATCGGGCTGAGGATCCTTATACACGAGTATGGGCTCTGGTAGATGATAACTGTTCGCTCGAGGCTTCCTTGGTTGACCTGGTTCCCTTGTCACTTTTTCCACCGGTGGCACGTACTCTATGTTGATTCCCACGGAGAGGGCATCGTCATAGGGCCTGGTTAGCTCCACAACGAGCGGATGCGCTTTGCCCACCCTTGTGTGCTGCGGGGGCACCAACTTCATCGTAATCACTCCGTTCCACAATCGGTAGGAATCCGCCAGGTCCGGAGATATGATTAGGCTCCCAGAGTCAATGTCGCGGCTCAGATAGTCGTTGCAGGCGTCGGTTTCTAGTTGAAGCCGGGCGTACGAGTTGAGCGGAATCTTCTTGACCGGTTGCTCGCGTTGCAGCCTCAAGAAGGTCGGAAACCGACTGCCGACATACTGTTGGACTGTACTCTCTCCGGGTTGTGTCCCCGGGTGTATGGGCCCGCCCAGGCCGAGGTAAGTGGCCAGGAAACGGTTCCTCTTGACTAGCCTTTCAACGACTCCCTCGATGAACTGCTTGTTCTTGGGATTCTTCATGATTTGCTGTTCACGGCGAAGATTCTCCAGCTCCTTGAGGCCCTCGTGCTTACGGAGCTCCTCGGCTAGGATGGTTTGTACCTCTTCGGTTGTTTCGGTTTTTCGCATTCGGTCGCGAGTACCCATGAAATTGTCAAAGAAGACTCCCGGGTCGACATGCGTGCAGTCGACGTGCACTAACATGTAATCAGCGAGATGCCCCAGCTTCGCCCTATTCGCAAGGAACGATCTGCCCAGCGAGGCATGGGTCTGCCCATTGACTGTGAAGAACACGGCCTCACTCTGAGAGGTGAACTCCGTCTTCGCTGTCCCCTCCCTGAACACCGTTATTTCAATGTTTCTTCTGCCGAAGCGCCCGAGCTTGGCCACTATGGAGATTGGAAAGCCTGGCTCCACGCTATCACGCTCGTCGATGGCGAGCCGCATCCTGTTGCCGAGGAGGACCTTCGAGGGAACCCTCCCGCGGAACTCTCTGTGTTCGTACAATAGCACGGGCAGGGCTGGCTGATGTAGCCACCTGTTCAACTCACGCCACAAGTCTAGCGTGATGGTGGAGGGGTGTGGGAGGTAGTAATTGAACATCTTAATGTAGGTCCCCGAACTGAGTACTTCTCCCTCTGGCAGGATGTTGAGGTCCTTACCAGGGAAGGAAAACATGCTTCCACCGGGGGCCACGCAATACTCGAACCAAGGGGCTCGATCACTGGCGCTGAGCGGGTGCCTCCTGACAAGCGTGAAGCCCCAGAGGTCCCGCTGACCTGTTTTGAGTAGAGTGGGGTGCTTCCTGGACAGAACAAGTTGGTACTTGTGCTCACCGCAATTGGGCAGAACGCCAGTTCCTCCCATGTGGAATCTGCCCTGTACGAACGGAATACCTCTCTTAGCTGTTTTGTGAATGGCGACAAGCGTCTGTGCGAAGTCTTCAGGATGTTGCCCTTCGCCTTTGTCTGCGACGATCAGGTTCGGTCTTCTCCTAGATCCCTCGGCTATCACCCAGACATTGCTGGCCAGTTCCCTTCTTCTAGTCTCACCGAGTTCGGAGTAGTCTCCCCCTTTGATGCCGTAGAATTGCTCAACGGCGTCCCGCATGGTTCTAGGGGCCGAGCCATCGCAAGGATCAATCCCCCGCAGCGCACACTCCTTCACTAAGAGAGCATCAATTGAGTTCATTATCTTCTCGGTGAGTGCGGCGACAGGGCTCTCTTGTTGAGCCAGGAAAGTCCCGACAGAGGTCTCCGAGCCATATGGTGTCCAATTATTCGGCTTGCTGATAAGGGGGTGGTTATCAACTATCGTTTTGACGTCGTCCTCCGAATCGGCCGATATTAGGTCCATGAGTAGAGATTCCGGATTCCCAGACATGCTATTGTGCCTCCCTGAGTAGTGCTCTATTCAGTTGTCCTCAGCCAATCCAACCCGCGCGGTGTGGGTCGATAACTGACAGTGAGTCCTTCCCTGTCCCTGTCAATGAGCCGCAAGTCATACATGCGCGCCATGGCACCCGCACGTTGCGTATTCACCATCTTGTCGGTCCAGGGCAATTCGACTCTGTGCCTGATCTGCTGGTTCAGTTCTTCTCGCCCGTTGACTCCATCATCAAGGAGGCTCAGAATCAAGGTAAAGGCATATACCTCCCCGGGCACCCTGCCTCGAATGTGATCAAGGTAGAACTCAGCTTCCTCCTGACCCAGAGCCGATGATACATCGTGGTTATCCAAGACGGGGTTCGGCAAGCGGGCAAACTGTGCCCCACCCTCGGTGAGCCCTACGCTCACCTTTGTTCCCTGTACCTGGGAAGCGCCAAATTGCAGTTCAAACAGAGCTCCGAATAGTCGGTTGTCGCTCCTTCGGTGGGAGCCGACGAATTGACTCGCATACCGGTTGAGGCTCCCCCTTTCCTTCCTACCCTTTCCGATAGGGAAGCCAGCACTCAGCCTCTCGCCCCAACGTCGGTTGTTCTTCGCGTCGTTCCTGGCCAACCAGAGCCCCAGAGTCCGTGCCTTGTGTGCTGCCTCCTCCTTGAAGTCATCCAGGGGAACGACTGGCTGCATGTTGCTCACCTGACGTGCAAGAAGCCGCACGGCCAACTTGACAGGCAAGAGTTTGTTAGTCTGCCCCCACGGCCACTGCTCCGCTGGCCGTTCCGTCGGACGCGAGAGATAGGGTAGCGTGGGCACTCCGCGTGACGGAAACTCCAAGGCCAACTGCAGAGGCATTGACGGCCTTGAGACCTCTTGTGGCTCCTCTGGTGGCTCTGTTGGGAGGAGCGTGTCTGGCCCCGAGCCTCTTTCCTCAAGTGTGAGTTGATTCTCGATACTCGCTGCGATTAATGAAGAAAGGTCGCGGTACCTCTCGGAGCTAATAAGCTTTCTCGCCCTGTCGACTAAGTACTCAGGTATATCCACTACTATCCTCATGTGAGCCCCCTTGTTATATACACTGTGCCTATAGTATACCCTATTTCCTCAGGTTTGTCAAGTCTTGCCAAGACTTTTAAGGTGTTATACCTATTTCCGCCAATACACCTATATCTGAGAGGGATATGCCGGTTCTTGGTCGTCTGCGTTCAGCAGGGCGTGGCCCGGATCTACCGCCTGCCAAGAACGAGCAATTGGGAGGCTCTTCAGCCTCCCTGTTGTGCCCGCCGTAGCCGATGGCTGCCCGCCATGACTGTGACGCGGGTTGGCTTGTGGGCTTCCTTGCCGGCCTGCTTCGAGATCCCTACGCGGCGGCGGGCGGAGAGCTTAGCGCGGTTCGTGACCTTCTGATCCAAGCGGGAAGACGCGGAACTTGACATCGCTTCTTCGGGAGAATGGGGATTTGTGCTCGGGGTGTGGCCTCAGGGGCTGGCCGCCGTGTACGGAGGCAGGGTGACGGTGAACTTAGTGCCCAGTCCCACCACGCTTTCCGCCCTGATCTGCGCCGCGCCTACACGTTGGCCTGCCGGTTCCGGCCTTAGCATACGGTCAGCCGAGGGTGCGACGAAAGGCTCGAGGCTGGGGTGGTATCCACTGTCTGTCAATGCCTTGACCATCAAGCTCGGGGAGACCCTGCTCGCCTTCAACCAGTCAGGAGCCCTTTTCTTGCCCCCCGGCTGTCTCTTCTGCATCCTTGTCGGAGGATGGCATGCCCGACTCTTCTGCCCAGCTTATCACCGGCAACTCGATGACGAATACGGACCCTCCTCCAGGATCGCTCTCCGCCCAGATGCGGCCTCCGTGCTCCTGGATGATGCCGTGAGAGACCGATAGTCCGAGCCCTGTGCCCATTCCCACGTCCTTGGTAGTGAAGAAAGGATCGAAGATCCTTGTCAGTACCTGCGGGGGAATGCCTGGACCTGTGTCGCTGAAGGTGACACGGATGGTATCCTCGCCGATGCACTCACTTCGTACAGCCAATACGCCTGCGCCCTCTTGTTGAGACATGGCCTGGGAGGCGTTGTTGACGATGTTGAGGAAGACCTGCTGGAGTTGATAGCCGTCGGCCATAGTCCAAGGCAGGTTCTCTTGGAGCTCCGTGACTATCTCTATGTTCTCCACCTTCAGTTCGTATGACCTCAGGGCCAGGGTGCGCTCGATGGCCTCATTGATATCTGTGGGGGCTCGCTGGGGCTTCTTCTGCCGGGCGAAGGTGAGCAGGTCCTGCACGATCCGTTGTGCCCGCAGGGCGTCGTCGTAGATCTTCTGCAAATCGGCCTTCACACTCTCGTCCAAATCGCCAGCCTGGAGGAGTTGCGTGTAGCCCATCACGGTGGTCAAGGGGTTGTTGAGTTCGTGGGCCACGCCAGAGATCATCTGACCGATAGCGGACAGTTTGGCGGACTGAACCAACTGCTCCTGGAGCTGTATCTGTTCGGACACATCCCTGGCCACACCTCCGTAGCTGATGGGTCTGCCGTACTCGTCCCACATCGGTCTGATGCTGACCTCCATCTGGAAGACGGACCCATCTTTGCGAAGAGCGTGATGCCTGAGGACGTACTCCTGTCTGGCGTCCTCTGTCATCCGTCGAAGACGATTCTTCAAGTCCTCCGTCTCATCGGGATGGACAAGGAAGTCGTACGGAGTATGTCCGAGGAGTTCTTCAGGCGAGTAGCCGGTGAGACTCTCGACTTGTGGGCTCCAGTAAGTGTAGCGGCCCTTGGGATCGGTTTCCCAGATGGCGTCTGGCACGTTCTCTACGTAGGCCCGGTAGCGCTCTTCGGATTCTCTCAAACGCTGGTAGAGCCGAGCATTACTCATAGCCACGGCAGCGTGTTCTGCAAGATGCTCCACAAAGTCTGCGTGTTCCTGGGTGAAGCCTCCTCGCTTCGGACTCTCCAGCACTATCACGCCTGCCACGGCATTCTCGATCACGATGGGGACGGTGAGTTGAGACCGCGTACCGGGGACAACGTCCATGTAGTCCGGATCTTTGCTGACATCGTCGACCAGGGCGAGTTGCCCACTTCTGGCGACCCTTCCTATGATGCCTCTCTCCAAACTGTTGAACTCTGGGTACTGTGTCGCAACCTGGGGAGGATAACCTCGATGGGCGAGCCAGATGAGGTGGGACCGATCCTCAGCTACCAGGTCTATGGAACCCGCAGAGGCATTTGTAGCCTCCATGGCCTTGTCAAGAACCAGCTGGATGACCTTGTCGAAGTCGAGGGTGGAGGAGAGCTCACCCATGATCTCCTCGGTGGCTGAGAGTTCCTCGAGACGCCTACTTGTCTCATCGTGGAGCCTGGCATTTTCGATGGCGGTGGCTGCCTGGCTGGCCAGCAAACTGAGGAGGTTCACATCACCGGTGCTGAAGCGTGGCTTTTCTGGTGGTCTGTCCACGATCAGCACGCCTAGAAGATCCTGGCCATATCTTATAGGCACACCCAGGACACGAGCGAACCCGAATCCGGTATACCGATGAGCGGCACCTACCCAGGAATCGTAGTCATCGACGATAAGAGGCTCACCGGTCTCCAGTACCTTGCCGGCTACTCCCTCGCCAGGCTCGATTACACCAGCCACGAGTTCCGCCGGTAGCCTGCTGGAAGCGGCACTCTGGAGATCGCCTTTGGCTGCACGGTAGAGGTAGACCTCTGCCGTCTGACCATCCAACAACTCTGCCGCCCGTCCGATGATCGCCTCCAGCACGCTGCCCAGGTCGAGTCTGCTGCTGATGTGGAGCGATGTTTCGTGCAGGGCCATCAACTCCCGATTCTTCTTCTGCTGCTCCTGGTAAAGCTGTGCGTTCTTGATGGCAATGGCTGCTTGGCTGGCAAACAGCTCCAGGAGCTGGAGATCACGGTCGCTGAAAGTCCTGGCCTGTCCAACGTCGGTCACGTTGACCACGCCCACGATCTCGTCTCCCCACTTGAGGGGCACCGCTGCCACTGCTCGGAAGGGTGCACCCTCGTGGATCGGAGATCTGCCCTCCCAGTGAGCATAGTCTTCAACGATCATGGGCGTCCCAGTCTGCACCACTCTTCCTGAGAGACCTTCGCCGACCTTGAGACGCGTACCGGAGTGATCCTTGCCCAAGTACTGGCTGACCACCAGCTCCAGTTCCTGCTCCTCCTCGTGGTATAGATACAAACCGCCTCCTGCGGTGCCTACTAGGTCGGAGGCTCGGCGCACTATAGATTGGAGCAATTGTGGGACGTCTAGCTGTCGGGTGATGTCCAGACTCGTCTCGCGCAGAGCCTCCAATTCTGACAGCCTGCGCCTCTCGTCTCCATACAGTCTGGCGTTCTCTACTGCCATTCCGATTTGACTGCCGATGGAGGTCAGTAGTGCCACATCCTGAGGGGTGAACACGTGGGGTTCACGGCTGATTACGGCCAGCATGCCCACCACGTTCCCTTTCGATTGCAGGGGCACGGCCGCACTCGAGTGCAGTCGCTCTCTCTCGAAGTCCCCTCCGAAAACCGCCGCGCGCGGGTCGCTCCAGAGATCCTCTATCAGAATAGCTTCTTCTCCGGCGGGGATGGTATTGGCCAAGTGTCTGACTACCCTGTGCCGTTGCCTCCGCATGTTCTCAACGAATTCATCGCTCAGACCACGGTGGGTCACCAGCGTCATCTCCCCAGTCTGAGGATCCGACAACGTGATCACCCCCACCTCTACCTTCATCACCTCCAGCACCTTCTCCAGGGCTCGGTTCATGATCTCGTCCAGGTTCAGTGATCCGGCCACTGTGCTGGCGATAGCGTTTAGGGCAGCCAGCTCTTCGTTGCGTCGTGTTATCTGTTCTTCCACCCGCTTCCGCTGGGCGATATCCTGGAAAACTCCCTCAACTATCTCTTTTCCATCAGAGGTCTCTATCACAGTGGCCGAGATATCAACGGGCACCAGTTCTCCCGAAGGGCGCTGGATATAGATATCCTGAGTTATCGCCTCGCCCTTCTGAACATGTTCCTGGAAGATCGCCCTATATCGTTCCGCCTCTGCTTTGGGGTGAAGTTCCGACTGGTGGAGGCCCAGTATCTCCTCCCTGGGCATGTCCATCAGTTCGCAGGCGGCTCGATTGAGATCTATTATGATCGCGCTTTCGGCATCGGCCAGGAAGATGGCATGCGGGCAGTTCTCGAATACCTTCTTGAGATCGACCTCCCATTCCAGGCCTGCCTGCCCACCTTCTTTGTGCTTTCTCTTGTTCCCAGCCATGGTCTTCACCTTCTTTCTCGAACAGTGGCTGGAAGGCTCCGCCTGATAGAAGTTCTCTGGATCCACGATCAGCTTTGGCCTCCTCTGGGGGCATGGTCCACACGTTCGCAGTTGTGTCTATGCCTGCCGGATGCGGCGAGCCGAGGTGAAGTCTGTTCGGGATTATAGCCCGTGCGAGATGATAGATCAAAAAGGCCGTGGCGATGGTGTCGGGCGAGTCAAAGGATGGAGGCATCGCGGGCTTGCAGTGGGGCGGGCAACTGCGTTGCCGCGTGTTATGGCCTTGTGGCATCTCCCTAGGGCACACAGTAGATTCTTAGGAGGCACTGGGTATCTGTGGCAGGGTGATGGTCGCTGGCTTGTTTGTCTCCCTCCGCCTGACGGGAGAGTGCTGGGAGAGTCTTGAGGAGGGCTGGATTCATGGCGGTCATCACCGGTCGGGTGGTATGATGTCGATCGGTGCTTTGGTTCGCCCGACCAGACGCAGTGCCGAAGAGGAGGGACGATGACAGTGGCGCGGGCCGTGATGTCCGTGATGGTCTGTACCCTGGCTGCGGCCTGTTCGACCCCTGAGGGGGGAAAGCCCACACTGGAGTATACGGTGGGCGGGTGCAGCGAAGAGTCCGAGAACACACGAGCGGCCACCGGCGGCGAGGTGGATATTATTGGCCAGGGGGACACGATCCATGTGAGCCAGAAGTTGACCTATGTGTGTTGCGCCGAGCTGGAGCTGACCACCGAGCAGGAGGATAGCACCATCAAACTCCTGGAGAAGAACATCGGCGAGATTTGCAGGTGTTTGTGCGACTACGAGGTGGAGGCGGACATAACTGGGCTGAGTCCAGGAGTGTACCAGGTGGAGGTCTGGGGGGTGGAATACGAGGACGTACATATACCGGAGCTACTCGGACAGGCGACGATAAGACTGTAGGGGAGGAAGTGCTGGTGACTCTCGCCGAGACCGCCGATGTGGCGATCACCGTGGTGGTGGACAACTACTCCAATGTGCTGTTGAAGTCCCAACCGGGCGTGGACAGGTATGAAGAGGACGAGCCTGTGTTGGCCGAGCACGGCTTCTCCGTGCACATCCGGCTCGGCGCGCTGGGGCCGCAGATACTGTTGGACGCTGGTTTTTCCCAAGTGGCTCTGCCTCACAACCTGTCTCTGCTGGGCATAGATGCCAGGGCGGTGGATCAGGTAGTGATCAGCCACGGTCATCCCGATCACACGGGTGCTTTGGAGATATTCCTGAGGCTGGCCTGGAAGCGGACCCCGGTGGTGGTGCACCCCGATGCCTTCCTGGAGCGCTGGGACCAGCTCTCCGATGGCAGCAAGGAAGGTCCATGGCAGCAGGACCGTCAGGTCTGGGAGAACGCGGGCGCGGAGATTGTGAGCCTGGTGGAGCCTTATGAGCTGGCTCCCGGTTGTCTGGCCACAGGGCCCATCCACCGGCGGACCGATTTTGAGAAGGTGGCCGCTTCAGCCCTCTATCGGCAAGGGACGGAGTTTGTGAGTGACCCGATACGCGATGATCAGGCCGTCGTGATCAACGTAAGGGAGAAGGGCCTGGTGGTCATTGCCGGGTGTGCCCACTCTGGGATTGTTAATACCGTCGTCTACGCGCAGGAGATCAGTGGCGTGGACAGGCTGTGGGCTGTGGTGGGAGGCTTTCATCTGGACGGGGCTGCCCAGGACAAGGTGAGGCGCACCGTCGCCGAGTTGAAGGCGCTGGGCCCGCACCTCGTCATGCCCTGTCACTGTACCGGCTTCGAGGCAGCACGCCGGTTCGCAGAGAAGATGCCGGGCCAGTTTCTGCTCGGCGCCGTGGGCACAACCTTGAAGTTCTGAGCAGTATGCGCCAAGGTGCTTGACAGGGCGTGGGTCTTGCCATATAGTGGCGGAAGGCAGGCGCGAGGTAGGTGCTCGTAGGGTGGTGAGAACTGGCCACTCCGCTGCCTGGCGTAGGGATGCTTGAAATCAGGGCCTGTTGACCCATCGTCTCCGTCGATTGTAGAGTCCTGCCCCCACGACGGGGGCAGGAGACCCTCTGACCACTCTATTGGCTGGAAGTTGACCGACCACATAGAAATCAGAACTTGAGGGAGGTCCATGACATGGCCGCAAACGGAGCTAAGAAAGACAAGCATTTCCCACTCTTTGCTAATGACAATCCGTTCAGAAGGCTGTTTAGCAGCCCTCGCAAGTACTGTGCCTATGTAAAACGGGATCAGATCGTCGCTGACCTTGGTTGTGGTCCAGGCTACTATACTCTCGCTTTGGCTGAAAGCGTTGGCGCCAAAGGCAGGGTCTACGCCGTTGATTCGGATGAGAAGGCCGTTCGAGCGGTCGGAAGGAAGGCGACCAGACGCGGACACCACAACATCGAAGCGCACGCTTCATCTGCCGCCGACCTCAGCTTCATTGAAGACGAGTCAGTTGACTTCGTTCTCGCCGCCGGGCTGTTGTGCTCCATGGCACCGCAATACCACGAGTCAGCCGTCAAGGAAATAAAGCGTGTTCTGAAACCAAACGGAAAGGCATTCCTCATGGCCGCCAGAGGCCGTATGAGCTACGTGGACAACGCAGAGTGGGAGGAAATACTTGAGGGATTCAAAGTGGAGCAGAGGAACTACGAGTCGTTCTTAGAGGATAGATGGGCGCTGGTGTCCAAAGAGCATCAATAGCCACACGGTAACCACGATTGTCCAACGAACTTGCGGCGAGTGGACAAAGCGACTTTAGGAATTCCTCCCCACTTGGTCATCTTAGAATCACAGATAGGCTTCGACATAAGGGTTAATTGGGCCGCCTTCGGGCGAAGCAGTCACATGCGGGCGACCTCGGAGAAGTTGGTGCTCGGCGTTGACTGCGCACCGCCCGAGAGCACCCTGGCGGCTTGGGAGGCCAACGATGAACCCGCAAATGGACGAATCCCCCGCTATGCCCCTCCCCGAAATTCTGGAGCAGATTGATGCGCACATCTACCAGGTCGGGATCTTCCGCGCGGCTCTCGAATTGGGGGTTTGGGCGAAGTTGGCGGCCGGAGAAGCCACCGCGGAGACCATCGCTTCAGCGCAGCGTTGGGATCCTCTGGCCACGCGGCTGCTGCTCGATGATCTCTGCGCCATGAAGCTACTGGCGAAGGAAGGCCAGCGGTACCGCCTGGTCCCGGAGGCTGAGTGCTACCTACTCCCCCACAAGCCCACGTACATGGGCAGAGTCCTTCTGTCAAATTTCGGTTGGGAGAGGAATGGCCAGTTGGCGGAGGCAATCCGGACTGGGAAGCGTCCTATTGCCTACAGCGCCACAACCACTGAGGTGATCGATACCTGGATCGGCATGTATGCCCGCCATTTGGCCGTGCCAGAGACATACCTTGGCAAGTGGGATGAGATGTGGCAGGAGCTAGGAATTGAACCGCGAGCTGGGCTGGAGGTTCTGGACGTGGCCTGTGGGCCTGCGCCCAGGTCCTTCGCTCTCGCCCGGGCCCACCCCGGCACGCGGGTCACCTTGCTCGACTGGGAACGGATCTTGGCGATTGCGGGTAAGTTCGCGGCCGACCTGGGCGTTGAGAGCCAGGTCACACTGCTTGCGGGCGACTTGTGGACGGTGCCCTACCCCTCCAACCGCTATGACGTCACCTACCTGGGAAACATCACCCATTTCTTCAGCCCAGAACAGAACACTCGCCTCTTCCGCAGAACGCGCGAAGCGCTGGTGCAGGGGGGAATACTGGTGGTCAATGCCATTCGACGCGAGTACCCTGACCCACTGGGCCCTGGGCTGTGGTACTTCGCTGTCTCGGAGGGCGGGTCACCCTACGACTTCCACGAGTACCAGGATATGCTCCAGCGCGCGGGGTACAGCGACATCGTAGACGTGAGCACACAGCCCATCAAGGCAACCAAGCGCTCATAGCGTGCACGGGGAAGGCAGTGGCGCGACCACTCGCTGCGGCAGACCTACCTGGCGTGCGAAAAGGCCCAGGGGCCTTACTTGCCGAGAGGTTGTAGAACAAAAGGCGCGAGATCCTTGGGGCGCAAACAGGCCCTGAATTCAGCTCTCATCGGGGGCGGGCCTCCTCCAAAGGACAATTCCCCGCATCACCTGCTTGTAGAAGACAGGGTCCTGCTGTCTCGTTTGGGTGGATTCCAGCGGTGTAACCCCGACAAGGCGCAGCTCCTGACCCTTGCGAAAGTTCCAAACCTTCGCAAGGGTTATTATCGAACATTCCACGGTTTGTCCACCTCGAGACGAGGGGGCGGTTGTGTTCACCAAGCGGGGCCTTAGGCTCGCCCTGGCCCTCTTGGCCCCTCCATGGTGTGCCTGAGGAACCCTGCCGGAGGGTGGGTCAGAGCAGCCCAGCCTCGGCGAGAATGCCCCTCACTGTGTCTCTCTCGGCCGCGCCCAGGTCCAACAGCGGTGAACGAACTGGGCCGCCGTAATACCCCAGCAGGTCGAGCGCTGCTTTCAGTCCCGCGATGCCGAAGCGGGCGGTCACGGCGGCGTTGACCGGCAGCAAACGGCGCTGAAGCTCGGCGGCCTCGTCCCACTGCTCACCTTCATATAGCCCGAGGATGTCCACGCACTCCCGGGGCGCCACGTTGGCCAGGGCCAGAATGCCACCCACGGCGCCCAGGGCCAGCCCGGCGAAGAAGACAGCCCCTGTCCCCACCAAGACCTGAAAGCCAGGGCTGGCCAGCCTGATGAAGTCGCCCAGCTTGGCGATGTTGCCGCTGCTATCCTTGATGCCAATCAGGTTGGGGTGTGGGGAGGCTTCAGCGACGGTGGCGGCGTCCAGGTCTACGTTGGTGAACTTGGGGACGTTGTAGAGCAGCACCGGGATGGAGGAGGAATCGGCCACGGTGCGGTAGTGGTGGAGTAGGCTCTGCCGGGTCATCTGGCCGCTGTAGTAGTGGGGGGTGACTACCAGGGCGGCGTCGGCGCCAGCGTCGGCCGCTACTCTGGTGAGGTGGATGGTCTCCTCAGTGGATTCGCAGCCGGTGCCGGCGATCATCAGCTTGTCGCTCGGTATGACAGCTCGCGCGGCCTGCCAGACTTCGATCTTCTCTTGCTCGTCCACGTACACCGGCTCGCCGTTGGAGCCCAGGACGACGTAGCCCGCCAGGCCACACTGGTTCCAGCGTCCCAGGTTGGCGGCCAGGGCCGCCAGGTCAACTCTGCCCTCTCCGTCGAAGGGGGTGGGAATCGGTGGGAACACACCGCTCAATGAGATCGTGGTTGTTGTCATGCCCTTTCGTGCCTCCACTCATCTAGGGGAAGATCTTTCCCGGATTCAGGATACGATGGGGATCGAAGACGTCGCGGATACCGCGCAGAATCTCTATCTGGGGCCGGTCCAAGACCCAGCCCGGTTGTACATCAGGGTGAACACTCTGGGCGTACTATGGAGTGAGCGCTTCCTGGGCGGCAGCCAGGCCTGTGCCGGAATCGAACTTGTATCCCGCCCGGAGCAGGCCTCTCTCGATGGCTCCGACCGTCACCAGGATGTCCGACTCGGTCACGGCGCCCATGTGTCCGACGCGGAAGTAGCGGTCTCTGATCTCTCCATGCAGACCACCTGCGACGATCACTCCGGCCTCACTGACATAGCCCAGTAGGGCCTTGTCTACACCCTCGGGGTAGTAGGGTGCGGTGAGAGTGTTGGCCGCCACTTCGCCTCTCACCGGTACTTGATCCATACCCAGGGCGGCGATGGCAGCTTTGAACGCCTGGTTCAAACGACGATGGCGGAGGAAGCGAGCCTCCATGCCCTCCTGGAGGATCTGTCCCAGGCTGACGTTCAGCGCCCAGATGAGGTTCACAGCGGGGGTGCCGAAGTAGCTTGGCTTGCGAGCCTCATAGGCTTCCATGATGGGCAGCCAGTTGGTCCAGTCGGCGTAGTAGCTGCCTACGGGTGCCCTGCGTTCGGTGAAGGCATCGATGGCCCTGGGGCCGGCGACTACCAGGGCCAGACCTGGAGGAACGCCAATGGCCTTCTGGGAGGCGGTGAAGGCCAGGTCGATGCCCCACTCCTCCTGTTGGATCTCCTCGCCGGCGACCGAGCAGACCCCATCCAGGATGGTGAGCACTCCGTATTGTTGACCCAGCGCGCCCAGCGCCCCGGCGTCCACGATGACGGCGGTGGAGGTGTCCACGTGGGTGAAGGCCATCACCTTGTAGCCGCCCTGCTGGAGGGCCGCCTCCACGTCCGCAAGGGCGGGCACATCGCCGACGAAGGGCGCTCTGACGTGGGTCACCATTGCGCCGTACCGCTCCAGGATGGCCCCCATGCGGTCGGAGAAGTAGCCGGTGTTGACCACCAGGGCCTTGTCCTTGGGCTCGACCAGGTTGGAGGCCGCGATGTCCATGGCCAGACTCCCGGAGCCAGCGACAACGAAGGGCTGGCCATGGGGGCAGAGGAAAACCTGACGCAGCCTCTCTATGGCCTCACCGAAGACTGCAATGAAGTTGGGTGCGACGTGGCTGGTGGTGGGCATGCCCATGGCCCGCATCACTTCGGGGGTGAACTCGATGGGGCCGGGGATCATGAGCAGCTTTCTATCTTTCACGGAGCGGACCTCCTGTTCGGGCTTCTAGGAGAGAATCGTTCAGGTCGTGAGGGGAAGCGGCTCAACGGCTACTCTCACTCGGGGCCAGTATACTCGGCAGGGTGGGGGGATGTCAAGACATCGACGAATGCCACCCTTGCGAAGGTTTCAAACCTTCGCAAGGGTTCATAGGCCAGGGCGAAGTAGGTCCACACTTGCTTTCGCCCCCTGCAGCGCCGGGCGGGCGAAGACACAGAGAGAGCACACAGGGTACGCTCTCCAGTCGATAATCTGCTTAGAGTTGTCGCCCAAAAAGAAAAGGGCCATCCCTTAAAGGGACAGCCCTTTTGCTCTCTCGTTGCACGTGGCCTACTGTGTCGCCCTCCAATGAAGGCTAGAGTACTCTGCTAGGCCAACCGAGCCCCGTGCTATTCGGCAATGCCGAGGCGGTGGCCTACCTGAAGTCCTCGGAGTTGACCGTCATTGGTATTGCGTAGATTCCCTCTGTAGGAACCTCGAACGATGCTTTCACCGCTGCGTCGAGTACTTTGCGTATCGACCCAGCGTCCTTGCCATCAAACTCGCAGTACAGCTTGCCTTCCTCCGGCACATACCAGCTTTTGATCCAGTAGGCATCAAGTGTGGCATTGGCCTTCACAGCCTTAGCGAAGGGCGTCGCCATCTCCGTGAACTGGGCCACATCCTGCTTGCCCACCGGGTGAACAACCAAGAACTTAGGCATTTGTACCTCCTCCTGTGTCGCACATGTCCGGGCCGCCACGACGGTGTCGGCCAGTTTCTCCGCCTGCAAGTCAGCAAAGCGACGTCCATTTGCGGTAGGCATCACCTCCTTCAATCGCACTACTCAACGCGCACCTGGATCAGACACAGCCCGTTGCGTGTATTCACATCATAGCACATTTACCGACGCCGGTCAATGATCGAGCAACATCTTTAAGGTCCACTGCCAACCATCCCCGAACACGCTGCACCGTGGTTGAGGCCCGGCTGGGAGGGCAAAAGGTTGCCGAAACCTTCTGGTACGTTTTCCCCTTGAACAGCGGGGCCGCGTTGGCTGCTCGCCAAGCTCGGCCCAAACACAAGAGGGCCATCCCGCGAAGGGACAGCCCTTTTGTAGCTACGTTGTACGAGGCTTACTCTCTCGCCCTCCAGCGAAGGGTCGCATACCCTGCCAAGCCCATCAAGCCACTGCCGAGGAGCAGTATTGATCCTGGCTCGGGAACGAACTCCACAGCCTCCGGGCAGTCCTCGGCCAGGGTGAGGCCTACCTGGTCAGAACCGACGCCCTTCTGTTCAATCTCGAGGAGCCACTGGCCGTACTCGACAGGCGCCACCATAAAAGCGGTTGGAGCTCCGCCATCGAGCCTCTGTCCGAAGGTCCAAAAGATGACCAGGCTGGATTGCTCCCAGCACGCAGCGGAGACGTAGCCGTAGGCGGGCGACACGTCTGGCGCGTCCTGGCAAAACTTGTCCTCTTCGGCGCCGTTTATGTAGAATGTCGTGCAGACTTCCTCAAGACTGGGTTCCTGATGCCCTGTGAGGGTCAACTCCACCCAGTAGGGGCTTGGCGTGTAGGAGGTCGTGGCCTCGTTGTCTCCCACCCACTCGCATTCGAAGCAGTCCTGGTCCGCTGTGACCTGTAAACCTGCGGCTAATGCCACCCCTCCCGCCAGCAGCAGCGCCAGGCTCACGCCCAACAACATGCCTCGGAGCCAATGTTTCTTCATGGCCTCTCCCTCCTTCTCCTACAATGAGTCCGATCCTAATACCCATATTATAGCACAGTTCTGAACCCTTGTCAACCCCTAGGGGACATTGCTGAGCTGCGTCGCTGGCAGCTTGCACCAATGCCACAATCCCCTTGAGGCGCTGCTGGTGGAGTCAGACGCTGCGCAAGGCTTCTGGTACATTGTCCTCCTGAACAGCGGGGCCTCGTTCGCTGCTCGCCAAGCTCGGCCCAAATAGAAAAGGGCCATCCCGCGAAGGGACGGCCCTTGTGTAGCTACGTTGTACGAGGCTTACTTTCTGGTCCTGCAGCGCAGGGTCGCATACCCTGCCAGCCCAGCCAGGCCGCTGCCCAGGAGCAGTATTGACTCTGGTTCAGGGACGAACTCCTCCACCTGCTCCGGAGTGCAGTCCTCCGCGAACAGAAGGTGCAGGTCAGTCTCCGTTGGCCAGTTCGCATCTGGATCGTAAAAGGTGAATTTGATCTGCCCGTAGTCAGGCGCCGGGATGTCAACCCGTTGCCAATCGGGGCACGTGAAGGGAAACAACTCCCACTCCCCGTCGCAGCGCACCCACAGAATCGGATCTATGCATTCGGGGACGAAGTACCAGCCTTGCTCTGGGTTGTCGTTAACGTGAAACATGATACCGCTGGCCCACCCGCTGAAGGTGAAATCGACGACGTATTCATCCGTCGGTTCACCGCGGCCTGGCCAGCACTCGAAACACTCCTGGTCGACGGTCACGCTCTCGTTTCCCTGCGCCAGCGCCACCCCACCTGCCAGCAGCAGCGCCAGGCTCACGCCCAGCAATAGACCTCCTGGCCAGTGTCTCTTCATCGCCTTTGTCTCCTCTGTGCTTGTCCTTGGTCCAACCTGCCCAGCGACAGTATAGCGCGCTCGTGGACCCGTGTCAACCCCTAGGAGGGATTCCGTGGGTGCATCGGTCGTGGCCTGCGCTGATGGCCCAATCCCTTGAGGCCCTGCTGGGAGAGGCAAACGCTGCGCAAGGCTTCTGGTACATCCTCCTCCTGAGCAGCGGGGCCTGGTTCACCTCTTGCCAACCTTGGCCCGAACATAAAAGGGCCATCCCGCAAAGGGACAGCCCTTGTACTGTCTAGCTGGTGTTCAGTCTCTTACTCTCTCGTCCTCCATCGAAGCGTAGCGTACCCTGCCAAACCGGCGAGGCCGCTGCCTAGCAGGCCGACGGAGCCCCACTCCGGCACGAACTCCTCTTCAACCTCCGGTTCAAACTCCAGGTAGTAGTCCTCCGTCTCGCCCTCACCTATGCACCAGTCGTGCGCGGGCGGCATCCCGCCTGCCATCCACTCCTCGGCAGGGTACTGGTCTATCAGTGATGCCATACTGTCGTCGGACAGCGTGACCCGCACCCACACGGGATCGGTATCGCTGACGGGGTTGCAGGCCACGACAGGGATCTCCAACGAGAAGGGCCCGGGCTGCACCTGGACGTCCCTCACGGCCCACTCGTCAACGCTGCAGGCGCACAGATTCGTGTCGGCCCAGTCGCCGTCGCGGTTCCAGTCGAACCAGGCGTTGATGAAGCCCTGCTGCGCAAGATCCCCTGATGGGTTGAGTTCGGTGAGGACCTCACCGCTTACAGTGACATACGACACCCTGCAACTCGGCATCGGCCACGGGAACTCAACGCCGTCGTCCATGCCGTCCCGGTCAGCTATGTCGAGGAGCGGGTCGATGTTAGTCACACCATCATCATCGTCCAACAGATCCGCGTCGTACTCCCAGCTCTTGCCTGCACCCAGATGAGAGCAGATAGGTATGCTGTGGCAGATCCCATAGCCGCCAGGCGGCGGTGGCCCTGGATGATGAGCAGGGGACACCACCGGGAACCTAGCCGACCCTGGATCAAGCCAGGGATAGGCGGTCATTGGGGCATTCCCGTGGTTGTTCCAGCTCGTGGGCGCATCGCCGGCCTCCAACCATGGCTCCTGAGCAGAGGCGACCCCTGGCAGGACCAAAAGCCCCACCAGCCCAACCACCACCAGCAGCGCCACGCTCACACCCAGC
>Ga0307379_10001915_pt1 | contig 31643 bp, 29 predicted proteins | sample UN2MG_FD_202237 | JGI IMG/M metagenome (GOLD analysis project Ga0307379, IMG submission 202237) | Soil microbial communities from Risofladan, Vaasa, Finland - UN-2 | ecosystem: Environmental > Terrestrial > Soil > Coastal area > Acid sulfate soil | place: Finland: Risofladan, Vaasa | collected...
TTTAATATATATAAGACTATAAACAAATTTCACTATAACCAATCTAAAAGCTTCTTTTGTTTGTATAATGGTTGCCCCAGTTCTTGAAAGACTCTTGGGAGAAAGTCAAATCTAGAGACAAATAAACTAATATTTTCAGCTATTTGTTCTCGCAATGGTATTCCCAATATATTCTTATTTTTAGTTATAAAATGTTGAGAAATTTTTCGAAAAGAGAAATGAGCATCTTTTGTTAAACAAAGGATACCCACAAACATATCTCTTAGGTCGCTTTCTTTTCGTTTCCATTTTTCTTTATTAGAAACTTTAATTGATTCTTCAAGGGAATATTCTACAATATATTGAATTATTTGTTTGCTAAATTCCATTTCTTTTTTTCTTGTAACAGTATTCCAATCTTTTACTTCTATCAAAACATGTAGAAATTGATTATTAATTTTCTTTATTCCAATTATATCTATTCTTTTTCCACTTTTTAAGGTGAACTCTTGCTTAATTGCATACTCATGTTTTTGTAGGAATTCAGCAACCAAATTTTGTGCTTCCTTCCAACTTTGATCGTTCTTTGTCAAGTTTTCCACATAGAAAGAATGGATTTGAGTGATTATTATAATTTAGCAACTTTTCCCAGAGTTTTCATTACCTCTGCATCTATTTTCTCAATAAATTGTAATGAATCATCTAATTCTGTTGAACGATATAATGCTACAACAATTAATCTTCTCTCGGGATCCTTTGGTAATGGTTGAACATTAAACTGAATTGTTTCTTCGGGAAATTTCCCGGAACCTGAAGCAAGAGTAAAACCATATGGTTTCAAATCCTTACCTCCCCAATTAATTTTAGAGGCATTACTATTGTATAATTTGCTAATGAAATCATTCACAGGTATGGGGCAAAAAATTTCGAATTTTGTATTTATTTCCATAACCACTGTAGCGGTCATAGCTTGATCTCCAAGAATCTTTTCATAGAAATCATAAGCATCTCTAAACATAGGTAAAACATTATCTACTGGTTGAGCATCAATTACAAAACCTTTGCTTGAATAAACAATTAATGACTGTGGATTTGTTTTCGGCCTGAAAAGATATTCTTTTAGTGGACCTCTTGGAGTAGGAATCTCTCTTGTACCCTTAGTATAATCTCTTCTAGTAGCAATATCTGCTACTGCTTCTACATCAATTTCTGGGCCAACATGGATCAAATGTTTGAAAACAACATGCGATCGTTCAATTGTAAAAGACATTATTGTAATTCTCCTGATATTTGATTATTCAATTTCAATTTTTACATTTTCCTCTTTGTGTTCTTCTGAAGCATTTTGTGTGTCAGAATCTTCATTACCAATTTCTATCATTAGTTTTCTTATATAGAACATTCGTTGAATTGTTGTTATAAATGATAACAAACCTACCAAAATTATACCGAATGGTAATGCTACTGGCCACCAAATATAGAGTATATTTCCCAAAACAAGAATTGCTATTTTTTCTCTTCGTTCCATTATTCCGACACTTTCAACACTCATATGAGCTACGCTTTCACCACGTGCTCGAGAGTAACTTGCAAAAATCATTCCTGCAAAGGAGAACAGACACCAGGCTGCTACTGAAATTGTAGCAATTGGAGCCCACAGACTCTCAAGAGGTTCGAATGTGTAATTACCGATTGCTATTCCCATTAGATAACAGAATTCTACAAATCGATCCATAACTGGGTCTAAAACTTGACCAAATTTTGTTGTTTTTCCCATTGCCCTTGCAACAGATCCATCTACAACATCTAACATCCCTGCAATGAACATTAGTGGAAATCCAATTGCCCACCAATATTGAAATGTACCCACTCTGCCTTGGAATGCATACATTGTTGCCGAAGCTATTGCAAAAACTGCAGAAATCATTGAGATGGCATTTGGTGAGATCCCCATTTTACCGATAAATCGACCAAATGGTAGCATGATTTTTTTATAACCGGATCTTGTTTTAAGTTTGAAATTTCGCCACCAGCTCATACTATTCCAACCAATATTAGTATTTGCTAATCATAAAATAATCTTCTTTAAAATGGTTTCTAATCTTTCAACAAAACGAGTTATTTATTAGAAATTGAAGAAATGATGTCCCCCAACACACTAACACACAATCTCATAGAGAGAAGGTTTCTTTCTCAACAGTGTTCTCTCGAGGTGGGAGTGAATTGTCACTTCTTCGAGTAGAAAGCACATCCTGTGTTGGCGACCCGGGTTGACTTTTTCTGCATTGCTAAGCTACAAGCTTCTGCTTAGAAAAGAGCCGTTTAAAGTCGTCTTTATTCATTTTTTGCTTTCTGGTGAGTCCAGTGTGCGCCCTCCCTTGCATCAACGGTCATTGCAAGAGAAATCCTACTACCGTTAACCCTCTGGTTAGGCTTATTCCATCATCAATTAACAAATAGCCTTTCCACTAAAAAAAATTACTGATAAGATAAAGAAATGCCTTATAAAAAGGCATAACATTTACTGTAATGCAGATCCGCAAGTTATACAGAATCTATCTTGGTCCTGTATTTTTGAACCACAATAAGGGCAATAACCTTGTGCTCTTATATTTTCCATGGCAGGAGTAACTTCTTCGTATTGAGAAATCGTTACTTTAGCTGAGGGAGTAGCTTCTGAGATTTTTGCTCCTGTAGGAGGAAGTCCTTTTATTTCCAATATCACAACATCCCCACTCTCAGGATCAAAAGAAGCTTTTAGTTTTCCTTCTGTTCTTAAATCTACAATTATTTCTTTTATGTCTTTATCTTTCATCTTCAACTCGTCAGAAAGTTGTTTCATATTTACTCTTTGATAAGATTTGAGTGCGCCTAAAATTCTTTCTCTATTGTACCTGTAGCTAAAGATATTTGATATTGCTGAAATAAGTAGAATGCCTCCTGGTATCATTAACCATTTTGTACCTGTTATATTTGGATTTATAAGAGCTATAATACCCCAAATCAGCAATCCTAATCCAATGAAAAATGTCCAGATATTTCCACTACCAATTGAACGATCAATATAACCCATTAATTTTCATTCCTTCAAATAAATATTAATCTCTATATTTAATTCTACTAATTTTACTAAAAAACATTTACAATTAAACTCCAATAAAATATTGTTTTTGAATAGATAATCAAAAAAGAGTAAAACAATCTACCATTAATTTTTTTAATCGATAGCTTTCGCACTATTTATTCTTAATTACCTTTGTAATAACCAGTTATTGCCTTTCTTTAAAAGCAACTTCCAGCTGAAAAATTATATGGGTGAAGAGGAGCAACTCAAATAATTCGGTTGAATCAAATATGACCATAGAACAATATCAAGAAACCACTCAAAAACAGAAGAGCATGAATATACCACAAGCAGAAATTAAAAAATTACGTAATAATCCACTCTATAAAAGCAGATTATCTTATATTAAGGAGGTTATTTTAGATGATTGTCCTGATATTAATTCAATTGATCTTTCGGATAAATTGGATATTTCAATAGATTTAGCAGAAATACTTCTTTTAGATTGTCAAAGAACAGAAATTAATAAATAGAGAAATTTTACTAATGGTGAAAATAATTCACCATTAAGAAATTCTTATAATTCATCGAGGATTTTCTTCACATCTTCAGTTTTATCTTCTAAAACCCATTCATCAGGAATAAAGAAAGCAGCAGATGAAGTTACTCTAACAGCTTCTTTTACATCAATTTCTAAAGTATTAAGATCTATTTCACCAGTCATTTCTGATGGTTTAAAAACTCCACAATCAGGACAATACCATCCAGATTTGACATCTTCGGGATCGGGTTTTTCATCCTCAGTCAATTTTGCTACAACAAAATTCATTGGACGATCACATTCTGGACATAAGGGGTGTTCAACCATTTCAATCCTACCTGCTTTTTGTTTTTATTCTACTACTGTTTTACACATTCCAATATAACCTTTCGCTTCTGCGATTGATTTTTCTAATAATTTTATTAGTGTGTTATCTTTAATTTCATTAGCTATTTTTAATGCTTCACTAAAAATACTTTCAGCTTGAGTAAATAATTGCATGGCATCTTGATATTTTTCTGAATCTAAATTGAAAATTCCTTGAGCTTGATGAAAATTTCCCATGTAATATTTTTGTTGAGCTTCCCATCTTCCTACAGTAATTTTATCTTCTTCCTTTTGTGGAAAAGATTCAATTGCTTGTTTCATCAATTCTGCTGCAAGCTCAAATTGTCTAATTGCTCCTTTTGCATCATTGTTATTTTTAACAAAATCATTAGCTATTGCTTCATACATACTGGCTTTTAACATAAATGAATAAGAATAGAGAATTTTGGCTTTTTTCATATCTTGTGCTAAATTACTAGCTCGAAGGTATAATTTTGATGCTGCTTTACAAAGAGAACTTTGTTCGTTGAATTTTCCTTCATTTGAAAGTTTATAAGCTTCTTTCCAATAGCTTGAGGCTTTTTGTTCGATTATAACTCTCATAGTATTTTTTATTGTATCATTTTGTTCCTTAATCCAAATACTATAAGAAGGATTGTAATAAGATGCTTTCACAAAAGAGCGATAAGCATCTAAATGTTTCTTCTTCGATAGATAGAAATTTTCTTTGGTAAAAGCTTGTTCGCCTTCTATTCTAAAAGATAAACCTCGAACAAAATTTGCTCGTGCATTAGCATTATACTTTAGTAATGGTCTATCTATTTGTTCGGAAATTTGAGCTTCCAATGTGTAGGAATTTATTGCTTCTAGAAGATTTTCTATCTGATTTTCTATTGAAGCACCTTTTTTTAATGCTAAACACTCAAAATTTCTTCCTTTTGCAAAATTATCTAATCTTTCTGCTTCTTGTTGAAATTGAACTGGAAAATTGGTACTCATACGTTGAAATCTTACAATCATTTTCTCTCCTGCAAGGTAAGCATTAGATGCACCACTGTAATCACTAGTACGATATTTTTTCTCACCATCAATAATCATAAATAATCCTTGGTATAAATAAAGAATAATTTTAGCTAAAGAGTCATCCTCTCTATCCTTTATTTGCTTAATTGTTTCATCTAATTGCAGAGAAGCTTGTTGAATATTAGTACGAAATTCATCGTAATAGAATATTTCTTGATCTGCTATTGAAGAGGATGAAATCAAATCTCTATTCACCTATAATTACTAATTATTTACTAAAGTGAATTTAAGAAACCTTCGTTTGTGACTTGAATATTTTTTGAAGTATAAATAATAGAAAATTAGTATCAATCTAATTTTTAGGAGTTAATACTAATTTTCTGAAGTTAATCACTGGTTTGATAAAGTTGTAACTACCCGACTATTTTCTGTGAGGAAAACAGTATGTTCAGATTGTGATACAATTGAACCTTTAACGTCACACAAAGCTGGATATCTCTTTATTTGTCCTTTAGTAGATAAATCATTTAGAGCTAATCTAGCTATTGGTGCTGTAAGCTCTTTTGCAATCCATCTAGTAGTAAATGGAAAGTCCTTATAATCCGATAAAATAATTTTTCTTGCTTTTCTTGAGGATTCTAGTCTTAATCCTACTTGAAAGGGAATAAGCTGGTATATGAGACATTTACTTTCATCAGGATGAATATTTCCAGTTCCTGATGATGCAAAAGTTTCAATGGCAAAAACTTGTCCTGCTTCAAGTTTATGACCTTTTACTCCTTTTATATTTGGAATTGTAATTTGCCCATGAAGTAGGTTTTGCTCAAGCTGATGGCCAGTTAAGTCTCTAATAGAACGATAACCATACGATCTAATAATTTCTTCAATTTCTTCTCCTAACCTTTCAGTGGAGATACCAGGTCGAATCATATCAATAGCAGCTTTTGTTGCTTCCTCTGATGCTTTAATTATATCAGCATGATCAGAACCAAAGGATACTGTGAATGCAGTATCTGCAACATAACCTTCAACATGTACTCCACAATCTAGCTTTACTAAATCTCCAGATTGAATAACTAACTCATCGTCTGGAGCTGCAGAATAATGAGCAGCAATATTATTTATTGAAACATTTAATGGAAAAGCCCATTTTCCACCTAGCTCTACTATTTTTGCTTCACCAGCTTCACATATTTCTAAAACAGAAGCACCAACTTTTGCTTTCTTACGAAGTAATTCTTTAACCTTAATAGCTATTTCTCCAGCATGTAGATATTTATCCAATGGACCTTCTTTTTCAGATTTTCCTATTGTAGCTTTTTTAACCACTTCTTTTACAGGTTTCTTTGTAGGTGTAGTAGTTGCTTTTTTTGCAACAGGTTTTTTAGTTGTAGTTGGTTTCTTACTGGTATCAGCTTGTTTTTTAGCTGAAGTAGTGGTTGATTTTTTCTCACTTGCTTTTTTTGCTGTTGCAGGTTTCTTTTCTGAAATTGTAGATTTCTTTGTAGTGGTTGAACTGGTTTTCTTAGCAGAGGTTTTTTTAGCAGAACTTGCTACGGGTGTTTTCTTTTCTTTAGACATTTCTTTATCTCCTACTTATCTAACAAACTAAACATATTCTCTTTATTAATTCTTCTCGTATGAAAAAAAGTATCATAAAAGTTTTGGTACCAATGCTATAAAAAAAGGCTTTTACACAAATTACATGTTTATCTTTTGTAATAACTGATCTTATATTTAGAAAAAATCTATTTTCATTTTGATTTACAAAAGTTAAAAGTAAAAAAAAGGAAGAGAAATAGGAATAAAATTCCTACTCTTATTTCTTGGCTTTTCTAATTATTAATACAATTGAAGCTGCAGCTAATCCAAAGAGACCGATTATTATTCCAAATCCTGGAGTCTCAGCGGTAGAAGCGCTAACAAATGTGTAGTAATCAGAAGTAGCTTTATTGAAATTGGTATCCCATGCATCAATGAAGTATGTATATGTAGCATTTACACCTGGAACATGTTCAATTGTTAAGTTTCCAATGAAGGTTGTGGTAGCGGGAGCGAATTGAGTCATAGGCACACTTAGAGCAACATCGTCTCCTTTCCAGAAGTACAATTCAGCTGTAATTTCATCATTGAGACAGTAATCATCTGAAAGACCAACGGTAATAACTAGAACTTCATCTTCTAGAGGAACTATTCCATTTATATACCTATCAGCGATATCAACTATACCTTCAAAATTTGGAGGAGTAACATCGTTAATAGTTATGGTGTAGTTCTCAACTACCGGAGCTGAATACATTGTATCAAATTCGACAAGGATTTCCCAATCTTCGCCTAAAGGCATATCCTCATCATTGAATTGGAACAAGTAAGACCAATTACCAATTGATTCAGTTACACTAATAGTTTCCCATGTATCTTCGCCATAAGTATCATCCCATGCATCTAAATTGATTGATAATGAAGAGTGTAAAAAGTCATCATATACATTACCTGTAACAAGTAATGATTCGGTTACTGGATTAACAATAGTGTCTATTTTTAGATATGGGGCTTCATTTTCTGCAGAGAGTTTATATGAATGCATGCTTGTGAGTAATCCTTCTGAGCTAGCACCATCTTCTACACCTAAGTAGAAAGTCATAGCTCCGGTAAAATCAAGGACAACGTCATCAGAATGTAAAGTATCATAAGCTCTTACAATTTCCATAGAATAGCTTTCATCACCTGTAGCATTCCACATCCACCACATTTCGACGTCTGTTTGACTGCCACCTAGTACTGCTTGTTCATCACCCATATACCAAGCGGGGAAGATTGAACCATCCATGTATTTAGTTTCATCAGAGTCTAATGCATCATCAAAATCCAAGTTCCACCATAATGGTCTGTTCTGTCCACCAAAAGCGGAACCATTTATCCAGAAGTTTGGATCTGTTTGGTTACTGTTTGCCCAACAAACATAGTTACCAGTATCAAGTTCGCCATTTGTGTCTAGATCAGTCATATAAACATTTTGCGAAGGTAGATTTTGTGTAAGGTTATATGCTGGTGTCCAAATCCAAGTGTCTTTTTCAGTTCCGACTTTGAAACCTATATTGACTAAATCAATTGCTCCTGCGACATAGTCCCATAGAGCTTTACCTGGAAGTGCTGTTTGATTATCATCACCAGTTTTAATCCAATTACCAAGTGCTGTAGAGATAGTATCATCAGCCCATTTTAAGGCAATGTAAACCTCTTCTGCAACTTTGTCAAAAGCTATTTGAACATAAACGCCATCTAATGCTTCTTTGGAGACATTTGTCCATTCAGACACATTCCCGTCAAATACTAAATTCAATTCTGAAGTAGTGAAATCTGTAATATTTTCTGCAAATGCAGCTTTATCACCTAATGGTGTACTATATGCATCAGATGATAATTCACTATTAACGGGTGATTCAGGTGCTGAAGTAGAAGCCATTCTTGCAGGTGTTACTACTGTTGCAACTGAGAATAAGCTTGAAAACATTGCAAGTAATAATACTGCAGCTAATATTTTGCTTTTTTTCATAATTCGAATCATCTTCCTATATTTCTATTAGGCCAAATCCTTTGTTCCTAGCCGTAGCAGAGGAACTTAGAGTTGTAGTTTACAATTCTACAGCTAGATATATACTTTTTGGATACTTTAGAGGATTATTTATACTTTAAATCATCTTTTTTTCAATTTAACAAATAGTTTATTAAATGCAGAACATTTTCAAGTAAACAAACTGTTCATGAACTGTTCAGCTAAAACTGAACAAATAAACAATTTTTGACAAAAATAATTAGATTTTAATCAAATAATTCGACCAAATTCCTTCTCTAAATCCCTCTTTGGGATTAGAATAATAGTTGGTCGACCATGAGGGCAAGTAAAAGGATAATTACAATTACTTAAATTTCTCAAAATTTGAGCTGTTTTTGTTAGAGTTATTGCTTCACCAGCTCTTACAACTGAATGACAAGCCATTGTTTTCAAGATTAAGTCTATTCGTTCATTAATATCTTTAATATTTGCGATGTCCTTCTTCAGCTCATCAAGAAAATTCTTTATATCATTCTCAGTTTTTACTAATCCCATAATTACAGGCAATTTCCTAACAAGATAAGTGTTCCCACCAAAATGCTCCAATTCGATTCCTACACTCCAAAGCTGTTCAAGATTGGTTTTTAGAAAAGCTATTTGTTCCTTCGTTAATTCAAAGGTTAAAGGATGGAGTAATTCTTGAACTTCAAATTTTGATTTTGTAAATTGTGCAAGTAATTGCTCATATTTTATTCTCTCGTGTGCAGCATGGATGTCTACAATGGCTATCCCTTCACTTGTTTCACAGAGAATGAAAAGATTATGGGCTTGTCCTAAAGGTCTAATCCAAAAGTTAGGGGATAGTTCGATAGCACTTTCTTCTAATTGTAGAGAACTTTTTGATGACTCATCAAAATCAATGCTTAATTTTGTGTCCAAGCTAAAGCTTGTTTTTTGATCTGACTCTTTTTTATCAATAGTATTAACTAGTAAATTATTATCATGTTCTGTTGAAACAAAACCATCCTCATCATTAATTTTGAGAATGGATTGAGATAGTAATTCATCCTCAGATTTCATTAATCCTTTGCTTTTTCGCCAAAGATCACTCTTATTCAATGCTAAAGTAATTGCTTCCTTTACTTTCTCAAAGATATTCTTTGTATCTCCAAATCTTACTTCTCTTTTTGTAGGATGTATATTAACATCTATTTGTGAGCCTTCTAATTCAATATTTAGCAAAACGACAGGAAATCTATTTTTCATTAAGAGTGTTTTATATGCTTCTTCGAGTGCTTCAGAAAGTAAGGTACTTTTAATAAATCGTTTATTAACATAGAACATTTCATAGTCTCGAGTTGATCTAGATAAACTTGGGATCGATGTAAAACCTGTGATAGTAATGGACTCTGATTTGAATAGCACTTCAATCATTTGCTTAGCTAGTTCAATACCAAAAACAGAAATAATAGGTTCTAAAGTATTTGTGCTTTTGGGACTATTAAGTAATAGAGAATTATTATGAAATAATTTGAAATGGATTTCAGGATGTATTAATGCTTGTCTATTAACTATTTCAATAATATGTCCAAGCTCAGTAGTAGGTGTTTTGAGAAATTTTCTTCTTGCGGGAACATTATAGAATAAATTCCTAATGCTAATTGTAGTTCCTGGAGCACATTCACGTTCTTCAATTAATTCTAAATTCCCACCCTTAATCCTAACAATTGTTCCTGTTAGAGTTTCCTTCTTTCTTGTAAGAATTTCCATCATTGATACAGAAGCAATACTTGCTAAAGCTTCGCCTCTAAAACCAAGGGAATTGATTAAATCCAGATCTTCAATTTTCTTGAGTTTACTTGTAGTATGAGATTTCCATGCTAAAGCAGCATCATCTTTGCTCATACCTGTTCCATTATCAATTATTTTTATGAGGTCCAAACCATATCCTTCAATAACAATTGTTATTTCATTTGCTAGAGCATCGATTGAGTTTTCGATTAATTCTTTAACAACAGATGCTGGTCTTTCAACAACTTCACCTGCAGCAATTTTGTTTATTGTTTTCTGATCTAGTTTAACAATTGTAGTTGGATTACTCATAAGATAGCACCATAGAATACATATACAATCTATACTACAATAAAAGTTTTTCAAATTTGTTTTTATTATCTAAATTGATACCATCCAAATGTGATTTTAGTGTTCCTTAATACTTAAAAACATATTAATACAATACAAACCATTACAACGAAAGATGTATAAATTCAATAGTGAAATGATGTTGAAAATATTATTTAATAATATCACAGAAATTAAAAAAAATCATAAGGAGAATTAAAGTGTGGCTTATATTTACATTCTAGCTATTTTTCTAGCAATCTTATCCTATTCTATGTTAAATGTCGGAATGGGATTGCAAAAGAAAGGAGCTGCATCCCTCCCAAAAATCAATTCACAAACCTTTGGTCAAAATCTTAAAAATTTTCTTACAAATAAAACATGGTTATTTGGTTTTGTTCTTGTACAGCTTCAATGGGTTTTACTAGTTATGGCTCTAGATTTTGCTCCAATTTCTTTAGTTACTCCTATGATGAGTGTCGGAATGATAGCCCTCGTTATTTTTTCATATTTTTATTTAAAAGAACCAATACACAAACCAGAGATTGGAGGGATTATTGCAATTATTATTGGAATTGTTATTATGGGAGTAACAAATCCAGAAGAAGAGATACAACATGATTTGACTTTTATAATTGATAGTTTTTCACATTTAGATTCAATTATATTTCTTACATTAGTCTTCATTATCTCATTAGGATTTATTTTCGTTTGTGTTTTTAGAAAATACAAAAATGCAGATATTCTCTTTGGTATTTCAGCAGGAATTACTGATGCACTAGGAGCAATATTCATCAAGGCTTTAATGGGAGGAGCAGATTTTCGTGATACTACTGTGATACAAAGCTCAGTTGGAAGATGGGAGTGGTGGTTTTTTATGATCTTATTAATTATCTTTAACTCAGTAGCAACTCTTTATCTTCAAGTAGCATATCAAAGAGGGAGAGCAGTAATTGTTGCACCAATTTTTGCAGTACTAGCAATGATTACACCAGTAATAGCTGGAATAATTGTTTTTGACGATTGGTCAATTTATATTATAGAGAATACTATTTGGAAAATGATAGGTAAAATATTTGCTTTATTAACAATTGCTACAGGAGCAATAATTCTATCAGTTCATAGCGCACGTATACATAAAAAAGCTTCAGAAGAAAAGGAATCACAAGAAGAAGTTAAGATAGAAGAAATCAAAGAAGAAGAGAAAAGTGAATCAGCAACAATTGGTGAATGAAAGAGTAAATACTCTTAACTCTTTTTAATCCGTTCAACAATTTTACTTAATTTGTTTAAAGCTTCTAGAGGAGTTAAATTATTTATTTCTATTTCTTTGATCTCTTCTACAATTTCTTCGTTAATTCTATCACTTTCAGCCCGTTTTGATTGATCAAAGATACTTTTAGTTAAAGTTATGCTTGTACCATCAGCAACTTTACCAAAAAGGTCTGTTTGAATTGAATCTATTTTAGGAGCATCTCCCTTTTTAGAATTTTCAACTGTAGAACCATTTGATTGGATTTCAAGGAAATGCAAGATTTCTTTTGCTCTATTAATAACAGCATCAGGCATTCCTGAAAGCTTGGCTACTTGAATACCATAGCTTTTATCTGTTCCTCCAGAAATAATTTTGTGAAGGAAAAGAATTTTATCTTCTTTTTTCTTAACCTGAACACTGTAATTCTTAACTTTCTCAAGATATTTCTCCAAATCAATCAATTGATGATAATGGGTTGCAAAAAGTGTTTTAGAACCTAAATCTGGCGAGTTATGGATATATTCTGCTACTGCCCATGCAATACTCACTCCATCAAAAGTGGAAGTGCCTCTACCAATTTCATCTAAAACAATAAGACTTCTTTTCGTAGCATTATTTAGAATATTAGCAGTCTCATTCATTTCTACTAAGAAAGTTGATAATCCTTTAGAAATATCATCAGATGCCCCAATACGGGTGAAGATTCGATCAACAACACCAATAGTTGCTTTCTCAGCAGGAACAAAGCAACCAATTTGAGCCATCAAAGTAATGAGTGCTACTTGTCGAATGTATGTTGATTTTCCACTCATGTTAGGACCTGTAATGATTAATAGTTGATCACCTTTGTTATCCATTTTTGTATCATTAGGGATAAATGGAGTATCAAGAAGCATTTTCTCAACTACAGGATGACGACCATTAGTAATCTCAATTTTAAATGAATTATTGACTATAGGACGGATATAACCATTATTTCTCGAGACATCAGCAAAAGTAGTAATACAATCTAACTCGGAAATTTTTTCAGCATTACTAAGAATCTTTGAGATTTCATCATGAACTTTATCTCTGATTTCACAAAATAGTTTGTATTCTAAGTCGTTTATTTGCTCTTTAGCATTTAGAATTTTAGTTTCATAATCTTTTAGCTCAGATGTTATATACCTGTTCCCACCAGTAACTTCTTGTTTTTGAACATAATAATCAGGAACAAGATTGAGATAATTTTTACTCACTTGTATATAATAACCAAGAACACGATTGTACTCTACACGTAGAGCTTTAATGCCAGTTTTAGTTTTTTCTTCAAGCTCATATTGGATAATCCACTTTCTTCCACCCTCAGAAATTTCCCGGAGTTCGTCAAGCTCTTTACTATAACCATTTTTTATCATACCCCCTTCTTTTAGGACTGCTGAAGGGGATTCAATAATAGTTGATTCAATCTCCTTAATCAAAGGAGATAAATCAAATAATTCTTTCACAATCCTTTTTGAAGCTAAAGAAGTAAGTGTTTTGAGAACTTTTGTAATTGAAGGAATAATTTTTAGAGAGTTTTTTATTGACACAATATCTCGAGCATTAGCTCTTCTTAAAGAAACAAGACTTGCTAATCGTTCTAAATCTTGAATGTCTTTTAATGCTGTTCTGAGATCTTCTCGTGCAAAAGAATTTGTAACAAATTCTTCTACAGCATCAAGACGTTCATTGATTTGTTTTGGGTCTAAAAGAGGTCGATGAAGAGCTCTACGGATAAATCGTCCTCCCATGGATGTACAGCTTTTATCCAAAATTTCTACAAGAGTACCTTTTGAACTATTATCTCGAGCATTTCTAGTTATTTCTAAACTTCGAGACGAATAGTGATCAATGACCATGAAACCTTTTGTTGAATAAAGTGAAAGTGCTCTAATGTTTTCGAGTTTAGTTTTTTGAGTTTCCATTAAATAATCAAGTAATGCACCAGCAGCAGATATTGCTAACGGTTTATCCTCACAACCAAATCCTTCTAATGTTTTTGTATTGAAATGTTCTGTAAGAAGCTGATATGAGCTATCAAATGAAAAACGGTATTCTTCGATATGTGTAAGCATAATGCCTTCAAGTACATCAAGGACACTTTGATCAAAGGAAGATTTTTCTGCTATAATGCATTCCTTAGGAGATATCCGATTTAGCTCGATTAATAACTCTTCTAGTGGTTCCTCATCTACGAAATGGGTTACCTTGAATTCACCTGTTGAGACATCAGCTAAAGCTAAACCAAATTTTTTACCCTTCTCAAAAAGAGAAATAATATAATTATTTTCAGATGATTCAAGCATAGCAGACTCAGTGATGGTTCCTGGTGTGAGGATTCGAATAACTCCACGCTTAACCAAACCTTTTGCTTCACTTGCATCTTCTAATTGGTCTACTACTGCAACCTTATAGCCATGTTTTACTAGAGTAGCCATATAAGCATCAACAGCTTTTGCAGGCACACCAGCTAAAGGTTCACCTGCACGAGCTGTTAAGGTTATACCTAGAACTCTAGAACCAAGTTTTGCATCATCACCAAATAATTCAAAGAAATCTCCTACTCTAAATAATATTAGACATTCAGGATATTTACGTTTGAATGAACGATATTGTTTCATCATTGGTGTAGCTTTGGAAGACAACGATAAACCCTCTATAATGTAGATAACATCCTTTTTGAGGTACGTAGTATTATATAAAATTTCTACTTTCTCTTAACAAACTACTTTCATACGAATATAAGTTTTATATTATAAAAACTTGAAGGAAAAAAAAAAGAAAATGGAGTTATAGAAAAATTTCATTGTAATACTATTTGTCTATATAGCTTTGTTAATAGTCCTTTAGAAGGAGTCTTTTCTCCATTCTCGATTTGTTTAACGGTATCAATTATCAATTTATTAACAGGCATATCAACATTAAGCTCTTGACCAATAGCATACACTCGCCCATTAAGAAAATCAATTTCAGTTTTACGACCATTAATTACATCTTGCAACATAGAAGGAATAGCATCTTTGTGGGGGGAGAACATTTTTCTCATAACAGTAAAAGCTACTCCATAGCTAATAATATCAAAGGAGTATAAAACCTCGGGATAGAGCTGTCCTAAGTATAGCCCAAGTTTCATACCTAATGCATCAACAACATTTGTTAGCTCGCGCCAAATCCATAATGATAAAAAGACACTTGGTTTAAATTTAGTAATTTCACCTAAGGGAATCTTACCAATCGTACAGATTGGATTTATTGTTGAATTTATAAGAACCTTCATCCAAACGTCTTCAGTAATATGATTAGATACTTCTATAGGAGAAATATAAGAAAGTAATTTTACCAAAGAAGAAGGAACATCAGAGCTTTCCTGTGTTCCAGGATAAGCAGCAGCAAAACCTACATTGGCTTCTAATAATCCTTGAACAACTGCTTTATTACCTAGCATTAATTGTTTCTTTTGAGTTTTTTCAATAATCTCCTGGACTCTTGAAGTAGATGCCATTTTTAATCATCACTCTATTTCTTTTTTAGTGGAATGAAATCAAGGGGTAGACATTGCTTATTATAGCGAATTAAAAAAACTTACATATAAAATTTCTTAAGAAAATCAGTTGTTAGTATTGAATATAACATTAATATGCCTAAGTATTTTATTTTTCAAACCCACCCTTGATTTATGCGTTACTTTGTTATTACCAGATAATTTTATTGTGGTAATTGATAAAGGAGAAGAAAAATACTTTGGTTAACAAATTTAAATAAAAAAATTGATAGTAAAGGAAAGAGTAAATTCATTCTACTGGAGGAAATAGAAGTGAGTGATGTAATTAATTGGTTAGTGAATTCAGAACCTTATATTGAATATAATTCTAGGGTAGATTTGCTAGGTCAATCAAAAACTAACAATGAAGTAATAATTGCCAAAGAGAAATTATTGAAGGATTCAAGAATTGAAAGTATCCTACAAGAATTAAAAAAATGGCCTGGATATCCATTGAAGCGTCATAATGATGCATCTCATCTTATTCATAAATTATCATTTCTTGCAGATATTGGAATAGGAAAAGAAAACTCAGTTATTCAACAAGTCTCCCAAAAAATATTCACACAACAATCAGATGATGGAGCATTTCAGGTTATCATAAATATACCTACTCACTTTGGTGGTTCAGGTGAAGATGAACATTTGTGGATGCTTTGTGATGCACCTCTAACACTATATTCATTAATAAAAGCAGGATGGGGAGAAGATCAGAGAGTTCAAGCAGCACTTAAGCATATAGTAAGTCTAGTAAAAGAGAATGGATGGCCTTGTGCTGCATCATCAAAACTAAAAGGGAAATTTAGAGGTCCAGGAAGAAAAATTGATCCTTGCCCATATGCAAATTTAGTCTCATTAAAAGCACTTTCAGAGCATCCAAAGTGGAAAAACAGTAAAGAAAGTAAAATCGGTGCTGAAACTTTGCTTAATTTATGGGATCAAAGAAAGGAAAGAAAGGCGTATCTTTTTGGAATGGGAACAGATTTCAAGAAATTAAAAGCCCCTCTTATTTGGTATGATATTTTACATGTTACGGAGGTATTGACCCAATTCGATTGGTTGAAAAAGGATGAAAGATTACTACAAATGATTGATATTATTCGTTCAAAAGCAGATGAAAATGGATTTTATACAGCAGAATCTGTATGGCTTGCTTGGAAAGAATGGGAATTTGGGCAGAAAAAAACACCTTCAGCTTGGATTACTTTCTTAGTTTATAGAATATTAAACCGAATGAAATAAAATAATGAAATCTAAGTTGAGATTTTTCCTTAGAGAATTATTCAATTTCTTCAGATATTTTTTTTGAAAAATTTATTTAGACCTTCCCTAAAATCATCACTATTTTCATAGAAATATACTTTAGATTTTGCTAAAATTACTCACTACTTTTCACAAATAAATTTTTACTAAATTAAAAATTGTACACTTTAGAATTAATTGAGAGATTATACTTCTTTGAAATCATCAATTTTTATTTTATATTTATCAGAAACAACTTCTAATGCTTTTTGTGTAAAGTTTTCAATTGTGGTTTCATTTTCAAAACCACCAAAATTGACATGTCCTTGTTCTTTATCAAAAGCACAGAGAAAGTGAGAGGTACCACCAAGCTCATCATAGAGGGCATTATTTTCCAAAGACACATAAAATAATGGAAAAACATCATCTCCTTTGTAGAGGAATAATAGATATTTGTATCCTATTTTTCCCATACTTTGAATTTCATCTAAAATAACTACTCTATATTCGTTAAATTCGAAATATTTCTTTGGAGAAGCATTTACTACCATTGGAATATAGAAACTCTTCTTTGTTACTCGAAAATAATCACGAAGAAGAATTGTACAATAAGGATTTAACTTGAACGTTTCAAGTAACACTTCAGCAGCACCAAAAACATCATTTTTTTCTTCTAATAATTTACCTAGATTGAAAGCTGCTTTAGTGTAATCAGGATGAATTTCCAAAGCTTTCCTATAAGCTTTTTCAGCTTTATCGATTTCTTTTAATTTATTATGAAGAACACCCAAATTCAACCAAGTGAAAGCATCTTTTGGGTCGATTTCCAACACTTTACGATAGGCTTCCTTAGTTCCATCCCAGTCTTGTTTTCTATTTAAAATTAGAGCTAGATTGAACCAAACATTCGTATTTTCTTGGTTTTTCTCGAGAACTTTTCGAAATATCTCCTCTGCTTCATCTAGTTTATTTTGAACACTTAATGCATAACCTAATTCAAATAAAATCCATTCATCTTCAGGAGCTAGTTTTAGTGCTCTCTTGAAAATGATTTCAGCTTCCGAATAATTTTGCTTTTCACTTAATACTTTTCCCAAGTTTGCTAGAGCACCAATATTATTTGGATCATTTTCTAATAATTCCCGATAATCCTGCTCTTCTTTGTCAAGTTGTGAATTTGTCATATAATTCCTCGAAAAATTCTCTACAAGTTTATCTTTAACCAAGAAATAATTTAAATCATTTTGATAAGATAATAAGACGGTTGTTAAAAATGATAGCAATAATTCCAGAACCTATTGAATTAGTTATCAAAAATGGTTCCTTTAAACTAAATCAAGAAACAAGCATTTACACAGACAAAGAAATTAATACATTAAGTAATTTTCTAAGAGAAATATTTACTTCTTCTACAGGTTTCAAGTTTAAGGATATGGATCAGCAAAAAAACAACCAAATTCAACTTAAATTAACAAAATCCAATAGTGATCTTTCTGATGAAGGTTATATCTTACATATAACAAAAGAGAGAATCGAAATTATAGCTAAAAAACCAGAGGGCATATTTTATGGGATTCAAACTTTACGACAATTGTTACCACCTGAAATAGAAAATCAAAAAATAATAAAAAATACAGAATGGATCATTCCTTGCGTTGAAATCAAAGATTATCCTCGATATAATTGGCGAGGATTTATGTTGGATGAAGCAAGGCATTTTATGGGGAAAGTAATTGTAAAGAAAATTCTTGATTTAATGGCTCTACATAAATTGAACAAATTTCATTGGCATTTAGTAGATGATCAAGGATGGAGAATTGAGATAAAGAAATATCCAAAATTAGTTGAGATTGGTTCAAAAAGAAAAATTAATACTAAAAGAGGTGAAATCTCAAATCTTGAAAATCAAGATTATATTGGTGGATATTATAAGCAAGAGGAAATTAAAGAAATCATTAATTATGCAAAAGAAAGATTTATTGAAGTGATTCCTGAAATTGAAATGCCGGGACATTGTTCCGCATCATTAGCAGCCTATTCTGAATTAAGTTGTACAGGGGGACCTTTTGAGGTACCAACAAGATGGGGAATCTTTTTCGATGTTTATTGTCCTGGAAAGGAGAATGTATACAAATTCTTGGAAGACGTGCTTGTAGAAGTAATGGTATTATTTCCAACAAATATAATACATATAGGAGGAGATGAAGTTCCTAAAAAAAGATGGAAATCTTGTCCTTATTGTCAACAAAAAATGAAAGAATTAGGGCTTGAAAAGGAAGAAGAATTACAAATTTACTTGACAAATTATTTTGTAAAATTCCTTGAATCTCATGGAAAAAGATTGATGGGATGGAATCAGATTTTAGATCCAACACTCTCAAAAGAAGCAATATGTCAGTTTTGGCTTGGAAATAGAAAGAAAGTTACAGAACATATACAAAAAGGAGGAGAAGTTGTAGCAACAAATTATCTACAAACATACCTCGACCATCCTTACCAATTAATTTCACTCAAAAAAGCTTACAAATTCGAACCAAAATTTCCGAAAGTAGAATCTGGATTCAAATCTAAATTATTAGGCATTGAAGCTCCATTATGGACGGAACGAGTACCCAACCTAAAACGATTGGAATGGCAAACATTCCCAAGATTAACTGCTTATGCGGAAACTGCTTGGACTCCAAAGAAAAAGAAGGACTATGAAAAATTCAAGGTCAAATTATCAGAGTTTATTAAGCGATTAGAATTCTTAGAAGTTAACGTAGCTATTGAAAAAATCAATTGAATGGTAATAACGAAACTAATATTCTATATCTATTCGCTTTGCTTTTTTTAGAACATATAATACATCAATTGTTACCCATTCATTCATTATTTTTTTATTTATCTTACCCCAATTAGCTGGTGTGAAATATCTTTTTGAGCTATCCTTTGTTTGACAATAACTTCCTTCTTTAGGAAAACCTCCATCTGCATGACGTTTTGATTCTATTAAATCTAAAGCCTCATTACATCTTGAATCCATTATTTTATTTGCTTCTGCTAGAACTTTCAATGCTGTTAAAATATCATAATGCCAATAAGAAGGATAGTAAAGCAAAATCCAGCGTTGATTAATTATAGAATTGTCACTAATTTTCCTAAATAGGTTTCTTTTAAGAAATAGCTCACTCGCTTTCACAACAGCATTTCTAGCTTTTGAATTATTTTTTTGTTCAGCATATAGATTTAGAGATCTCAATGGTATGAGACTTTCATGGTAAGAGGAGTTTCTCACTTCAGGTTTTTTATCACAATTCCAACCACCATCTTCCCATTGATAATCCATTAAACGACCAGCTAGTATATCACATCTTTCATCAGCTAAACCTAGAGAAAGAATTGAATAAAGACCATTTCCCTCTTGTGAAGCACAAAAGCGTTTGCGGCTATTTATTATTGGTCGTCTCTCCCAATGATCATCACTTAATAACCATTCTAATTCTTTATCAATGCTGAACTTAAGACTTTCATACCCTGAAGGAAAACCAATATCCGCTAAACTAGAAAGAATCCAATGGATTCCCTGCCATTTTGTGTAAACATGAACTGATTCACTTTGTTTATCTATAGGTAAATAAGAAAAAAGTTGGGAAATTATTGGAGATTCTATTTTTAATTTGGTTATTATTCTTTTCACTTCTGTGGTTTCATAATCATGGTCTAGTAAGCGAAGATATGTTTTCAATCTAATAGTAGGTTCATTTGATACTAATAGTTGCTTTACCAATTTATTTTCTCTTTCATTCGTGATGATCAATGTTGGAACACCTAGTAGTTATTTTATGATTAGAGTTTTTTCATTACCATTTCAGCAAAATCCTTACTATAATCAACAATTTTTTCATCAAATCCATTAAATAATACTTGGAAATATTCAAATCCCATATCAATGAAATGTTGAAACCTTTCTATCACTTCTTCTGGTTTTCCTGCCCAAGAACCTGGAAAGCCACCAGAATAGTGTTCTCGAATTTGTTCAATAGTTCTATTATGTTTCTTAGCTAATTCTCCCATAAACTGATTTATTTCCTTATCCGATTCGGACACATAAACTGGACCACCAACAACGAAAAGACTTTTTCTTACATCAGAAAAGTCTCTTCCAACTGCTACACAGTGTTCTTTTAATACTTCTAGTGAATGTTCAATATTTGGTCTAGGAAAGAAGTTACACCAATCAGCATGTTTAGCTACAATTTTGAGCAGAACTTTCTCACCCATCCCTCCAATCATTATAGGTGGATGAGGTTTTTGAACTGGTTTAGGAGCAGAAAAAGCATCTTTTATTTTGTAATGTTTACCTTCATAAGTAACCTTTGGTTCAGTCCAAAGCAATTTAATAATTTCAATTGCTTCTTCCATTTGTTCAAGTCTATCTTTAATAGATGGAAAAGGGATTCCATAAGCATTATATTCTATTTCTTTCCATCCAGCACCAAAACCAAAGAATACACGACCTCCAGAAATCATATCAACTGTTGCTGCGATTTTCGCTAAGATTGAAGGATATCGATAGGAGTTACAAGTTACTAATGTTCCTAAATTCAATTTTTTAGTTGCAACTGCTAAAGCCGACAGTAAAGACCAAGCTTCCATACAATTGATATCGTCTGATTTATCATTCAGAAAGAGATGATCACTGGACCAAATAGAATCATACCCAACTTGTTCTGCTGATAAGGCAATTTTCTCTACTGTTTCATAATCAAATCCAAATTGTGGTTCAATTTGAATGCCAAATTTTACTTTCATTTTCTTTCATATTAAAAATAGATTTATGAGTTATAGTTTTTTTGAAATTTCGAGGGTAGAAATTTTAATCCTCCACTAATTTCTTTAATTTGCGAGCACTAGCAACATTACCAACTAAATCTTTAAGATTAGGTATCATCCCATCCCAGCCGGATTTTGTTACAAATTCAGTGAAAAATTTGTGCAGTTCCTCAGGTTCAAATTGGGCAACTTTAAGAGGAGAATCAAGACCTGAATCATAATATAAACGTGTAAGTTTGGTTTTAATGTAACCCATTCTTGTTAAGTCAGATAGTTTGACAATTTCTAGGATTGCGGGTTCTGGTGTCCCTAATTCCTTTGATATTTCTTCTCTTTGAGCTTTTGTTCTTCCTGCTTCTAACATTTGATCAACATTTTTTATGCCAATGGCAGCTAATTTCTTTACATGTTTTTGATCAATATTCATGAATTCCTTTATAGGAAAAATTCTTCTCGTTTTTTTAGTCCTTTCTTCTCTTAACATTCGAGTATAATTAAGTAGCACCTTATTATCAACAGACCGGAAATAATTCATTAGAACATAGAGATGACCTTTTGCTGATAGTTTTTCATTCTCCAATTTTTCAACATAAGCTTCAATATCATCTTCAGTTACTTCAGCTAATGAGCTATTTCTTTCGTTTGAAAGATATTCATTAAATAATTTCACTGTTTGAATATTTCTTTCAACAACATCAGATTTTTTCCCCTTACTTTTTAGGAATTTTCTGAATTTGTCTTCATCCATTTCTTATCATTCCTCACCAGTCATAACATCTTCAGGCAAATGAATTGCAAATAAACAATTTTCATCTCCTTTTAGAACAGAATTAATTAATTCGACTTCTAATTCTTGTTCAAAAATTGCTTCAAAAGGTATTTTATGCCAACCCCCAGAACAATAACAGAATTTAGATGATATCCGATCTTCTTCTGTTTTTGGTATAGATGCTCTCACCCAACCACAATGGCAATAATGATATCTTTTCATTTTATCATTTTTTGCTCTTAAATATTCACTTAATTGAAAAGGTATCTTAGAAACATAGATGATATTCCCTTCCCGCTTTCCTGCTTCTATAGTAGGATCATTTACAACTTGTTTATATTCTAAAGAATCATAACCATATCGCTTGCCAATTCTTTCTTTCCAAATACTATGCATGTGTTCTAACACTTCGTCGATATTTTTTGTTTTTAAATACATTTTTCTCAACTTTTTAAAAGAAGGTGATTTTGGACTTTTGTAGTGTAGATTATTTGTTAATATTTTCTTACAAGTTTCTTCATCAATATTTTCCTCTAAACAATCAACCATACATTTCGTCCAGGAAGCTTTTTTCTCAACTGACGAAGTATCTTTTATTAACCCACCAGCATTCATTATCTTCTCTCGCAATTCTCGTCCTACATAACCATCCAAAGTATTTTCTAACCTCACCATCCAGGTACTTTTGCCAAGAAGCTTATTTGCATTACCAACAACATGGGCCTTCTCAATTGCTAAACCATAATTTTTGAGTGCTAGATAAAAAATCTCTTTTTCATTTTTGCTAAATTTTCTTTCATTAACATAATTCTTCGTTGATTTGTATAGTGATGTATCAACACCTTTAGCACCTAATGCTTTTAGATATTCATCGAATTCTCTAATCAATAGCAAATAGATTTCGATATCGGCTATTTTTATTTTCCTATTTTCTAAATACTTCTTAAATTTCTTTTCTTGCATACAATCACTTCATTATTTAATTGGGATGTAGAAATCGACTTCTGAATCTGGATTTTCCATACCAAAAAATCTCTTAGAATCATAAGCTTGAATCTGATAAGAATGCGATTCCTTATAGTTTGATTTTGGTAACCACTCATTATAAAGAAATTTATTAGCAGTTTTGAAATTATCACCTTTAGCTGTAAAAATAGCATATTTGGTTTTTGGCAAAGTTTTACAAAACATCTCCAATGGGATATTTTTGTACTCTTTGACTTCAACTCCAATGAAAACATAACATTTTTTTTCTTCCTTGCCAATGACTGGGTCTATATGTATTTCATAAGATAAATTAGGATTGACAATAATATTCTTGATTTGATTTCGTATTTCATCCATTACTTTCACAAATCGCATCCATAATTTTCCGATCTCGTTTCCCATATCCCATCCCTTAACAGAATGAAAGGGATCGCCATAGAATACACAACCAATAAGTTTCATTTCATCTTTATTGATAATTTTTGGTTCCATTTTCTTCACAGCATTATGAATACATTACTCTTAGATTTTAATCAAATTATTAGAGAATTTTATTCTTATTCTCCAAAAATTCCCATTCCTTCTTCTGGAAACCACTCTGGCCAGCCTTGTATCCAGGAAGGTATTTTAGCATCTTTCACTCGATCACAAACTGGGAAATAGGCTTTCAAGTCAATGATTGGTGTGCCATCAAATGCATCAATATTTTTCACTTTAACATAACCTTGTTCATAATTCACTTCTTGTATCTCTGCGGTAGTTAAAGCTATAGGGTTTGGTCTATATTCTGCTCTAGTGGCGAACACACCTGTGGCAGGAGGATTTTCTCCATAGGGTGGTGTACATTGTAATAATTTCCTCTTTTCTGCATTATCATTTTTATCTGCCCACCAAAAAACTAGAGCATGACTGAAATGTTCTAATTGTTTTAGAGCTGGAATAAAATCTTTTTTCATTTTCAAAAAGAATCCATCTTCTTGTCTTTTTACATAACCAATCGGATATATTGAAAATTCTTTGTTTGTTTCATTCAATTAAATTTCCTCCTAGAAATAGAAAATTGATTTCACTTAACTCTAAATTGAATTTGTTAAGTTATAAAAAAATTTCTATAAAAAATGAATAATATTCACTAAAAATAGGCATTTGGTTACATTTCTAAAATTAAGTTTGAATTACAAAAACTAATTTCTACGATTAAGAAAAGAATCCATCATCTGCTTTCGTTGTAAAATCTCCCGTTCTTTTGCTTCATTGGTCTGTGTTTCCTCAAAAGCAGAAACAAATCCTTGCAAGTATTCAATACCATTATTTGTAATTCTATAATAACCGTGATGAATTTTATCAATTAGAGAGGCTTTCTTCAAAAGAGAAAGATGGTTTGATAAAGCAGTACTGCCAAGATCTAAAGCCTCCTTTAATTCCTGAAAAATTTTAGGCCCATCAAGAAGAAGAATCAAAATCTTTAACCTATTAGGAGTACCCAGTGATTTAAGGATTAATATGATTTCTTCAAATGAGCTTTGAAGCTTTTCTTGTAGGATTTTTTCAGATCTATTAGAATTCATCTTAATTCAAATCTATTGAGTATAACTATAAAAAAATACTCTCTAAATTAAAAAAGTCTTTTAATAGTATGTTGACATTCACTTTATTTGGTGGAAAAATTGACTTCTGAAGAAAAAAAAGGCATTTGGATCAATAATGGATTATTATCACAATTTTCAAGTTCATGGAAAATGTTGCGACAAGCAATCAGTAATTGTCCAGACGAATATTGGTATGGCACCGATAAAGATTGGAATTTTTCTAGAACTGTTTATCACATTATTGAAACGCAAGAATTTTATCTCCGAAACACTCCAGATGGGATGGAGTGGGGAAAATTGCTTGGCGATGTTGATAATAAGGATTTGCCTGCAGAATCTGTCTATCCAGCCAAAGGTATGCTAGTTGGTTATTTAGATGATATTGAGAAAAAAATCTCTCAATATTTAAAAAATATAGAATTTGAAGATCTTCTTACAAAAGATGGATTCAAATGGTTCAGTTCAGTTTTCGAAAAATTGCTTTATTTACTTAGACACAATGCACATCACTTAGGTGAATTAGGTCGCATGCTTCGTGAATGGGATTGTGAAAGAATGAAATGGCAATAAATATAACGTAATTCTAAACATTAATCCTTAGTTTGTGAATAGTATGCTAGACTCAGGATATTAAATTCAAGAAAATCAAATCTCACTCATGAAAAAGATTATTGGATCTTTTAGATAGTTTATTTTATACCTGTTTTTGCAATCACAATAATTGTTGCTATTTTATCATACTTTAGTTTGGATGTCATTGAACCAATAGGGGCATTTATTCTAACAGTACTAACTGCATTCTTTCAGAAATCATATTGCTATTAGGGGAGTAGTCGGTAATATAGCAGAATCAAGTATAATAGAGGTAACATAGACAAATAAGGTTGCATGAAACAATGGTAATGCAAATAGCCTTGTCTGTGGAGTTTTTCTTTGATGTAATAAAATATTCGCTCCAATTAAAATTAAAGTTGCTAAAATAAAACCTCCCAATGCAATATAGCTCAGCTCTCCAAAAATAATGAATATTGGTAAAATGGCTATATGTAAAAGACTGAAAATTAGAATCCAGATAAGATTTCCATTTGTACCATATAACACAGTAACTGTCTTCAAATCCTTAGCAGCATCATTTTCAACATCAACAATATCATTTGTTGCTAAATGAGCTAGAGCCCATGGATAAAGAAAAGCAAAGATAAGAAAAATCGTAAGATCAAATTGTCCATAGCAGACATATCCTGCAATTGGAAATACTGCTAAATCAGTTCTTCCTAATAATTGAGCGATAGGCACTTTTTGATTTCGCTTCTTGATATTATAGAATGATTCAACAACGTAAGCATAAATCATAATTCCATATACAAATAGTAGATTCGGAAAAGGAAGAAAAGCAATTAATACTATTGTAGTAATCAAGAAAATGCTAAAGACAACAATAGCTTCAATTAAAGAAACGCGTCCAGAAGGAATTGGCCTTTCTCTAAATGGACGCCAATATTTTGTCATTGTATCATCAGGTTCAATGTGATCAATATTCCTATCGAGTATATCATTAAGAACCATTCCAGCTTCAAAACCAAATAGACCAATCAATGCAACCTGAATGATTCTCCACCAAGAGAAACCACCATAATTACGAAATGCTAACATTGCTCCTGCACAAAATAATAATGGCCATACAGGAGCAAAATGTGCTCGAGTTAAATCTAAATAGCCCTTAATCTTTTCTTTAATTGAATAATTCATAAATTATCAAAGTATAAACACCAATTTAAACCTAACAATTCCAAATAGATTTTATTCAAATGATAACTTATTATAAAATTTCAGAACTATTAAAGCATAAAGTGTAAGCCATTTACTTTTAGTGTTCAGAGAATCTATTTCTGTATACATTTGAGATTTGTAGCTTTTCTCTATCAACCATCTACCATTTACATTCTTTTCAGCAATAATTTGAAGAGCTGATTCCATATTTTCTGAATAGGGAATACCAGCATTTACTAAAGATTTCATAGCATCTAAGATATCAGAAGTGTATCCTAATGGAAAACCAAATTTCAACCAACCAGCTTTAGGAACTTTATATTTTGTTGGATTCTTTTCAAGAAATTTCTTTTTTTCCTCAACTAACTCTATACCCTTTAATTTTCTCTCAGCAACAATTTTCAACCATTCATTATTATTAGAAGGAATATATTTGAAAATATAATTTTCAAGTAGACGTTGTGTGCATAATTCTATTCCTTTTTTAACACGAATTGTTCGTTTTTCTTCCGGTATAGAACTTAGAGCGAACAGGATTTTTGGTAAAACCATATAACAATTATTAATCAAACTTGTTAGTTGACAACGAATTTTCCCATTTCTATCCACAAAACGTTTTAAGAGAAATTCCAAAGCATTTTGAGTTCTTTCATCATCCAAATATCCAAAATGAATTAATGTACGAAGAATATTTGAAGTTAAGCACTCAATTGAAAGGGAATCTGTACCGGAAATCGAGAATCCACCATTTGGTGCTTGACCAGTTTCAAAAATATATTCAATTGCATTCGTAATGCGTTCATCTGTTTGAGCTTGTAGTTCGGATAAAAATAATAACTGCCAAAAGGTCCCTAGATATTTTTTGTAGTTTTTATCTTTCCCTTTTTCGTACCAGTAAGTTTGCTCTTTTTGATTTTCTAGAATTTCAATAATTGGAGGATATAACATAATTGTTTTTTTAGCATTCAATACATCTTTGTTGTTTGCATTTTTTTCTAAAAGATTGAGAAGTGTAAGATATTGTATAGGAGGTGAATCATCCATTAATAACTAATCAATGACTTCTTGTTTTACATAATACATTTTATTCCAAGATATTATTTGTAAAAACTTTCAAAAAGATTGCTTATAGTCCGAGGTTTCGAGGAATAGGAAAAGAAACAAACCTATTCATACCAAGTAGTTACATCATCTACAGTTAATTTAGCTCTGCTTTTTGGTGATTCATCTGTATAACCGATTGTTACAGCTGCTAATAATCCAATATCAGTTTTGATATACTGGTTAATAGCTTTGTCAATATATAATATATCACATATCCATAATGAACCTAAACCTAAGTCATATGCTTTCAAGAGCATATTCTGTATTGCAGCAGAAACTGATTGAATATCTGGTCTTGCAGTATGGGGCATAATATTAGAAGTATATACTAGAATGGTAACTGGAGCGTCAGCCATTATTTGAAAACTATATCTAGCAGAGGGATGAACATCATCACTATTAGCTATTTTGTCAAATTCTTTCAAACAATATTCAGTAAATTTATTCTTAGCTTCTCCTTGAAAAACATGAAAGCGCCAATGTTGTTTATTTTTAGCAGAGGGAGCTTTGTTTCCAGCATCAAGAATGGCTTCTATTAATTCTTTCTTCACAGAATCAGGCTTAAACCTTCTAATTGATCTTCTCTCTGATATTGTTTTATCTAATTCCATAAGCTCTATTCTCTATCCAACTATATAAAAATATAGAATTCTTAAAATCATTATTCCTAATAAAAAGAAGAGATAATAATAGACTATATCAGAAAAAATCACTTCTACAATTATAATTTCTCAGTTTTCTTGACTACCTCTTCAGGGAGATGTATAGCAAAAAGGCATCTAGAATCACCATCTAAAATTGTCTCAACAACTTCAACATCGACTGTTTGATCTAATATTACATCCCATTGATTTTTATAATATCCTGCACTGCAAGTACAGAATTTTGATGGTACCTTTGTTTCTCCTGTTCTTAATGCTTCTCTGACCCAGGAACAATGACAATAGTAATATTTCTTCATATTTTCATCTTTTTCATTCAGAAATTTCTTTGTCATATAAGGTATCTTTTCTGCATAGACAATATTTCCCTTTCTTACTCCACCTTCTATTTGGGCATTATTTTTTACATGATTAATTACTTCATCATCAACTTCTTGTGTGTAAAATAGTTTTTTCTCATCTCGATTTTTTTCTAATGTTTTGATGAAATTTTCATGCCTTTCTTTAAGATATTCATCAACATTTTCTGTTTTGAGAAACTTTTCTCTTTGACCTTTATAACTTTCTTTCGGAATGCCATGTAGATTACTAACTAAAATTTTATGACAAGTTTTTTCATCGATATTTTCTACGAGTCGATCAATAACTTTCTTAGTTACTACTGGTTTTTTATCAGCTTTTATACCTAGAACTGGAAAATCAATTCCTTCTAAGATTTGCTTGCTTTTTTCGGAACCAACAACTTCATATAATTCCTTTGCTAAATTATCAAGCACATCACTACCGTCTAATAATTCATACAGAGCAATAAGCATATTTTCATTCCCTGAAAAGAAACAATATCTGATTAAAGCAAAATAAGTCTCTTTTTTATTCATTTTCGTTTCAATTAAATGCTGAGCATACTTGTGTACATCTTCAGCATTTGCTGAATCAATATCTCTTTTTGTTTCAGATAAGAATTCATTAAAAGCCTTTATTATTTTCACAGCTTCTTCTACAATTTCCTCACTATAGTTTCTTTCTTTGCCAAAATTTCTGAATCCTTCTATATTCATTTTTTAATCTTCCATATCTTTTATCTGAGGTACTCTTGAAGAGATTTATTAGTTTTCTCATTCGATTGAGAAGAGATTTACTTTATAATAAGAAAAATGCTTATTTCTTTTTTTGATTAGAGATAACTGAAAGGATTGATTACTCTTTATTGGTATTTACTAGTAAAAGTATTTAGTATAAAATCAAGATATTTCAATGTCTAGCATGCTAATCGAACAAAAAGAAGCAAAATCACTTATTCGTCAAAGTGGTCCATCAATTTTTTCATGGTCAGAGATTTATTTGAATCCTTATCAGGGGTGTTTTCATAATTGTGTTTATTGCGATGGTAAAAGTGAGCATTACCATATGCATGATGATTTTGGTACTCGTATTATGGTAAAAACTAATGCACCAACTCTCTTCAAAATATTTCTTAAAAAAAAGGGATTTAATCCTATACATAAAAAAGAACAATTTACCATTTATGATTTCTTTCCAAGCTTGAAAAAGCTGGATAAACCACCTCACCAAGGCAAATCGATTATAACAATTGGAGGTGGTGTTTGTGATGTTTATCAACCAGCTGAAAAAGAAATGAAAATGACAAGGAAACTTTTGGAAATTGTCTATGATTATCAATTACCATTGTGGATTCTAACAAAAAATAAACTAGTGTTAAGGGATATTGATATTATTAAAGAAATAAACAAAGAAACGTATGCTTGTGTGAATTTTACTATCACTTTAATGAATGAAAAAACGCAAAAAATATTCGAACCTGGTGCTAGTACAACGCAAGAGAGATTTGATGCAATTAAAATGTTAAGAAAAGAAGGAATTCATTCAGGCATCTATTTTTATCCAGCATTACCTTTTATTGGTGATACAGAGGAAAATATCCGAGCATTATATGAAAGAGCGAATGAGGTAAAAGCAGAATTTGTCTATTGTTATGGATTGACTCTAAAACCTGGAAGAAGTAAAAATGAATTTATGGAAACACTTCAAAAACACTATCCTGATATATATCCAAAATATGAGGAATTGTATGGCAATAATAACAAATACGGTCATTTGGATTATAATGTGTTTAAACAAATGAATTTGGTTTGGCCAGAAATAAAAGGTTACAAATATGGATATGAGTACAAGCTAGGGTATGTGGCTGATCGGTATGTACCTGAAGGTCGAATTTTTACTAATTTGAAATTATCCGAGTTATTAAGAAAAATTGTATTTATCAAATTATCTATTCTTCACGATTCAAAATTTGATGTACAGAGCTTTGGTAAAGCAGCTAATTATATCGAAAATTCTCAGAAGGATTTTGGACAATTAGATGAAAGTGAGTACGATGACATTCCTATTTCTCAAAATGTGAAACAAGTTATTATTGAATTTCTAAAAGAAAAACAAAGTCTCTTTTTGGAGAAATTAGAAAAAAGAGCTTATGAATTTATAATTAAGAAATATTATAGCAAATGAACATTTTCTCACTAAATAATACTTATGAAGTTCAATTAGGAAATCTAAAGTATAAAATTTATAAACTTTAGAACTATTTCTTTAAAAATATTCAAAATAATTTTGATTTAAAACAGGAGATAGTTTCTTGTCAGATGATAATAAAGATTATATTATTGAACAATTTACTTTGGAAGATTCTGAAATTGATAAATATGCTAAATTAATTACAGATGCTTTACTTGCAGATGAAGCTGCTCAAGAAGAAGGAGCTACCATTGTGTTCACAGAACAAACTTTCAAAACGATTTTTGGAGGACCGACAATTGATAGAAGATTATTTATTAGAACAATATTTAGACCAACAAATGAGTTAGTTGGATTTCTTGGGTCAATTAAAAAAGATCTTTCTATCAAAGGGAAAACTTACAATACTGCAATACCAGCCTGGTTAAGTGTACAAAAGGCACATCAAAGAAAAGGTATAGCAAAAGCCATGGGTATAAAAATATTGGAGTATGCAAAAAAGTTTGGTTATGATGGAGGATTTGCTTTTCATGAACCTAAACAGAGAGGTATTGATACTTCCAAAGCAGTTTCTCGAGAAACTGGTGTGCCTATTTTTAGATTATTTTCTTTAAATCAATTTATTGTACGCGTTTATGATGTAGAGGCTGCTTCAAAATGCATCAAATTAAAATGGTATGAAAAATTAGTATTCAAGCTTTTTGAAAGAATAGGAAAAGTAAAATCAGCTAACATTAGATTATAT
>Ga0307379_10001916_pt1 | contig 31641 bp, 36 predicted proteins | sample UN2MG_FD_202237 | JGI IMG/M metagenome (GOLD analysis project Ga0307379, IMG submission 202237) | Soil microbial communities from Risofladan, Vaasa, Finland - UN-2 | ecosystem: Environmental > Terrestrial > Soil > Coastal area > Acid sulfate soil | place: Finland: Risofladan, Vaasa | collected...
TGGAGTGGGAAAAACAAAGCCAATTCAAAGCCAAACAAAGCCAATTTCCCCGTCTTTTTCGACAAAACAAACCCAATCAAACCCAACTTGTCGCGGCGTAGCCTCTGGCGAAGCCGGATCAATGTTAACTTACACTGTATATGGCAGCAGAAGGCATTGAGCGGGAAAAGGCGGGAAGGTGCGGGAAATGGTGGGTTTATGAGGCAATAACGAGCATTTCGAGGGTGTGAGGTTCTCGTGTTTCAGGCGATTGCTAAATGGCAGCGCTCGGCACTTTTCAGTAAATATTTACAGCTATATGGCAGCGCGAGGGTCAAAAGTCAAAAACGTTTAAGATGTTTATAAACCGGCTTCTAAGGGTCTGTAGGTGAAAATCAAATCATCAAAAATCAAGTTAGAAAAAGACATAACAATCGGACATTCGGACTTCAGGTCGGACATAACAGTGAGGGGAGGTTAACTGTTTTGTGAACAGATTCGTATAGGCACAAAAAATCCCCGCCGGATTAACGCCTTTTGTTAAAGCGAATCCGTAAGGAGCGGCGGACATAACCGGCCAGCGGCTTTGCCAACTGGCACGGGATTTGCCACCAGTTTATATTAAACTCTGCAGGGTATCATCTTTTGCCCTCTGCAGAGGTTTACCACACAAATCTATATGCTGGCCGTGCCTGCCTTTTCTGCCGATCTTTATTACCCTGACGCCGAGACGACGGGCAGTCGCTATCAGACGTCCTATGTTATAGTCAAACAGGTGGGCGGCATCACGGCTTCGCTTGAAGCATTTCGGGGCGCCGGGGTAGATGCCGGGGTCACTGAATAAATGCAGGGACTGACCGCCGGTCCTGGCGTATTCATACGCTTCTTTAAGCTGGCGTTCTTTGAATAACTTCATCGGTTACCTCAATAACTGCGGCGGCGTTTGTAGTCGGCGACCGCCTCTTTGCCTTTTAATGTTTTGAAATATCTCGCACGAGCGAGCCTGCCTTTGCGGCTCTGGTTGTAGCGGTCCTGGGCACGCTTGCGGGCTGCTTTGCCCTTCGGCGTGCTGAGATACTTTTTCATATATTGTTTTTGTCGCTGTTGATCCATGAACAGATATCCGTAAACAACAATACGTCATAGTTTGATAAGCAAGTACTCCCGGCACAATACGACATAAAAAGACAAGAGCGGCGCCTCTACCTAATACGATATATAACTTTTACAAGAGCACCTGGGTTGGGCTCGGAACTCGTAGCGGTTTAACATACTATATATACTTTTATAAGAGCGCCCGGGCCAAAGACAGATCCCGGTACCATCAACAGGATACTATATAAATAAAACCTTCCATCACCAGCGTTTTGGCAGTGGGTAATTAGCGATTACGAGCTCGGTCCGCTCGCGGGCCTTCATGCTTTTATCCCGCGAGACGGAATATCTCACTTTAACTTTTAACGTGCTGAACTTCTTATACAACGCCCGGATCTTCGGGTGATTATTTATAGTCAACAGGAACTTTCCCTTGATGTCTGTTAGTATGGCGGCCAGGCGGTCATGATCGTCCGATTGGAATTGTTCTTTGTAACCGCCAACGTCAAGATAAGGAGGGTCACAGAACAGTACAGTATGCGGGCGATCGTAACGCCGGATACAATCCTCGAAAGGCAGGTTCTCAATATAGACGCCATCGAGGCGTTTGTGGCAGCGGTTGACAGCGGCAAACATATTTCTGCAAAACCGTGCCCTGCCCGTAGTTCCATAACCATAGTCAGGATGAGAGGTCCCGCCTTTGCCGCCGAAGGCCGCCTTCATAATAAAATAAGAACGGGCGGCCCTCTGAATGTCTGTGAGCCCGGGTTGGTGGCGATAATCAGCAAAAACAATTCTGCTCTGTGTGACCAGCAGCAATTCACGCACAAACTCCCGCCGATGCAGGCGGACCACACGAAACAGGTTGATAAGCTCGGAATTGATATCATTGATCGCTTCAACCTTGGACCGTTCTTTTACAAAAAGCAAGTTAGCAGCTCCTGCAAATACTTCAACATAACATCTGTGTTCGGGCAAAAGCTCACTCAGTCGTTTTGCCACTTTCGATTTTCCGCCCATCCATGGGAAAAAGCTACTCATATCATAGGCCTGTTTCTCCGATGCTTATTTGTTAGAATATTCGTTTCGCTCTATGCCGACGTGAAAAAATGTATCACTGTTGCAGCAGTGATACAGCCGGTTAGCCCGATGCTTCCGGCCGCGTCGGCTCGGTTTTTCATGACTGCCAATAAATATTAACGCCCAAGGATTTGATTGTATCCTTCTCTTCGTCGCTGAAACACACGTTGGGAAGGGCAGAAGTACACCACCATTCTATTGAGGGATGGTCCTGTATAATCTTAATAAACTCGCGAGTATAAAAATCTATCAGCCCGTGGTTATCAGACGAGGGGAGGCTGAACCCACCATAATCAAAAAATACAGCAGCGGCATCCCTGATGACCGACCTGATTTCCTGCACTACTCTGGAGTGCGGCATGCCTCTCTGCAAAGAGAAAAAGGTATAATTCAGCTTATCAAACGCCAATCTGTGTGGGCGGCAGAACTTGGCTTCGACAAAGGATTTATTCAAAGCCCGGTCTTCTTCGATTTCGTCTGCAATAAAGACTACTTTTGATTTCATATTACGTGTGTTCATGTTGCCACATCCAGAATCAAAACGTCGGTGTCCTTATCGTAACTGTATTTCTTCAGGCCGGTCGGGACCGATGAAGCGAGGTGGATTTCAAGGGCGGCCTCTTCCGGAGTGCCAACGTGGGCGTTGCCGATCTCATCGTAACAGGCAAGGCCGAACTTGTAATCGCCGCAATCCTCGACTTCATACGTTGCCGTAACAACTCCCGTGCCGTGACCGAAAGGATGATGGCCGAACGGTAAACGACCGAAACCGGAAGTTCGCATACTGTGGGCATGACCGAACCGATGATGACCAAAAGGAGCATGACCAAATCCGAATATGCCCGCACCGTTCGGGAAAAGGTCATAGACCACGTCCGAGACGGAATTGTTCCAGTCGACAGGACCAACGCCCCCGTTGCCGTGCAGCTTAGCGTAATCGCCCTGCTCATATCCTGCAGGAACAATGTATTCGATTGTAACCAGGGCGCTCATAAAGGGACCTCTGCAAACCGCAGGTCGCGGGTAATCAACTTCATCTTTTGCTGCTCAGGCATATAAATTATCTGAATGATTTCAGGGTATACCGTGCGATCGCCGAGAGGCATGGAAAGGTCGTATTCCCTGCCGGTAATCTCTTCGATACAATCGCCGAGTGCAAAATCAGGCTCACCCGAACCATCACCCAGCCATAAACGTTCAAGGGTGAACTGGCCGCTGACCGACATATTTTCGGTGGAATCCCGGATGGCCTCCAGATGCTTGTCAAAGTAATCTGTCGAGTCAATTTCGCGGGCGGGCAGATCGCCGCCGTTATAGATGCTGGATTCGGTACGCTTTTGGAGGCCGTACTTTTCGGAGAAATCATAGATCTGCGAATGATGAAAGGGAGAGCCGTAGACCGAAGTCGGCTCGGCATGGGAACGCAATCTCTGATCCATCTGGACGCTTGCGGTCACCCTGATCCTTGTCTTCCAGTCTCCATCCTTGAAGCTGCGGCCGCGCAGCTTATCGTTACAGAGGGAAGTAAAGTAGTTGAGCTGAACGCCGTTAAGGTCTCCGCCGGAGATTACGGCCTCCGATTCATCGACCAGCTCGGCAAGGTTTGCCTCGGCTATGTAGATTCCGCATTCATCGGTCAACGAGGCAATTGAGGCGGGTATGAGCTGCCAGGAGCCGCCGCCATCGAAGCTGAACTCGACCTTTATTCCAACCGAACTAATATCGTCTTTATCGACCGTTAGAGCGGGCAATAACTGCCTGTTAAACGGGGCGAAAAGACGCCTGCGAGATGAGTCTAAAATATAGTCTTCCGGGACATATCTAATACCAGATTCGTTTTTAGCGGAAAAATCAAAAGGCATTCCGCGATCATAAGTGGCACCATCAGTGTAAGCACCGGATTCGTTCAGGACCCACTTGCGGCCGACATCGCGGCGGAACTCGGCTCCGCGAGGATAATAGTATTTATAGAAGGTCTTATCGTTCTTGTCGGTTAGCTCTTGAAGCTTGGCATCGGTAAAAAACAAAGCTGCATTATTATTAGAGGTGTCCGGCTCGAGGTCGTCATCGAGCCAGCCGGGGACCAATTCGGCGGTGAACTCGAAACGATGCGGGGCGCCCAGACCCCAGGGCCTGTTGATGACGGGGCCGATATCTTCGGCGAGCGACATCGACCACAAAAGCTTTTTGCCCTTACCGACAGGGTCACTGACGTTCTCACCGGCAGCGGGGGCATACAGCCAGTGCAGGATTGTAGGGTTGTCGCCGTCGCGGGAATAGCTGTCCGCTGCACCAATTTTATAAAAGACAAATTCGACCGTGCCGTCATTTTTATAATCTTCCCTGAAGCTCCAGCCGAGCTGCCTGCAGATCGTCTGGACGGCCTGTATAATATTGAGGCCGTCAACGACAACGTGGTTCAGGACCTTGTCCCAGTCACTATGGTCAAGGCCGGTGAGAGCGGCCGGGTCCTCTATAGTCAAATAACTATAGGCCTTATTGAGAAGCGGGCTCAGTACGTAACGAACCATGTCCCTGGCCGTCCAGGCGGCAGCCTGATCCGGATTTGCAAATATGGGCATTTCGCAGACCTGACTGCCGGCCGAATTGAGGACCTTAAGAAGGACTGCCTCGCCGTTGGGTTTGCCGTTGGCATTAAAGATGGCCCTGCGACCGGACAGAAACGTATATTTATTATCAATAGCGGTCTGAGACGCCGTGCCGTAATCGCTGTAATCATCAGGGCCTCTGGCTATCTGGCCGAATATCGGCGAGGTCGTCGACAGCAGCCAGCGGTAGTCGGAGGCGACAATGGCATTTCGTTCGTAAGCGGTATTGGGCTGTTCTGAGCCGCCGGAGAAATCCGATAAATAAGCGGTTATGAATCCGGCGAAAAGGACGGTCCTCTTTGAGCTTACCTGCTCATCAGTCCGGATGCGGACCATATCGCCCCACAAGAGCTTATAAGTCTGATGCCATCGAAGATTCGGAAACCAGATCGTGGCCGTAGATGACCGGCTGTCCCGATTGATTTCTATCCGCTCGACCTTGGCACTCCAGAGAGGCTTCCAGTCGGGATCGAACTCGGGCGGCATGCCGTGGGCCCGTTTGGCTTCGACTATAAGAAACTGAGCGGTCCGGTCTATTGATTTTGCGTCTTCCACCATCAGACGAGAGACCTCCCGTACATGGTAAAATTACAGGTTACCCAACCCTCTCTGGTCAGGCGAAAGACCTTGCCTTTGCTGTCGGGGACAAGCTGGAATTTATCAAATACCGTCGTCGCGAAAACCGTACCGGCAAAGCTGTAGTCGGCAGCGTACGCCCATAGGTAAGACTCGATGCTGTCAATGGCCGCCTGAAGAGCGGCCCTGGCTACACTGTAATTAGCTCCCGTGGCCCGGAGCGTGCCGGAAATTACGAGCTGACGGCCGCGAGTACCCAGGTGCATTGTGACGACACCGTGAGAGCCGGGGAAACCGGCATATTGACGCTCAGACTGGCGGGGCTGGATATATACATTTATTTCACTGCCAAAGATAGTGGTTAAGTTAATTGCCAATTTTTACCTCACACTACAACGCCAGGTTCGACCCTGGGGCCTGATTCATCACTGCCTACGCGAGGGTAATATCTTAAACTGTGGTCATAGTGGTAATGGAAAATATTTGTTACAGCAGCGACTGTTGTTTGTTCTTCTGCCTGAGCAGGAACACTGACCATTGGCGGTTTCGCCGCCACTTCAACAGGGACGTCAACTGTGACCGGCCCAGCAGCAATCTCTTTAGCTACGGTCTGGACCGGAACTTCGACCTGCCTGGCTTCGGCTTCAACGTCAACAGCAGCCCCCGGATAGAATGTCACACCAGGAGTAATTTCTTTAGCTACTGCCCGGACCGGAACATCTACCTGCTTGGCTTCAGCCTCGGCATCAACGTCAACAGTCACCGGCTCGGCAGGAACCTCTTTAGCTACTGCCTGGACGGGGACTTCGACCTGCTTGGCTTCAGCCTCAGCTTCAACGTCAACAGTCACCGGCTCGGCAGGAACCTCTTTAGCTACGGCCTCGATGGGGACTTCTACCTGCTTGGCTTCAGCCTCGGCTTCGACGTCAACAGTGACCGGCCCGGCTGCGATCTCTTTTGCCACGCCCTGGACCGGCACTTCGACCTGCTTAGTCTCAGCTTCGGCTTCTACATCGAGCTGGACCGGCCCGGCGGGAATCTCCTTGGCTACAGCCCGGATGGGAACGTCAACTCGCTTACCCTCTGCCTCAACATCAACATCAACAGTCACCGGCTCGGCAGGAGTCACCTTAGCTACAGCCTGGATGGGAACGTCAACTCGCTTACCCTCTGCCTCAGCATCAACATCAACAGTCACCGGCCCGGCAGGAGTCACCTTAGCTACAGCCCGGATGGGAACGTCAACTCGCTTGCCTTCCGCCTCAGCATCAACGTCAACAGTCACCGGCCCAGCAGGAGTCACCTTAGCTACAGCCCGGACGGGGACTTCGACCTGTTTGGCTTCAGCCCCGGCTTCTACGTCAATAGTGACCGGCTCGGAAGGGACCACTTTGGCTACGGCCCGGACAGGGACCTCACCTTCTTGTGGCTGAACCTCAACAGGAACATCCAGTTCGATAGGCCCAGCAGGGACCTCCTTGGCTACGGCACGGACGGGGACTTCGACCTGAGTTTCTTTAGCCACCGGCTGGACGGGAGGGGTTTCCTTGGTTTCGGGTTTTGCCTCAGCTTCGGTCTTTTTTACTGGCGGCTCGACGGGAGTTGGTGTTCGTTCGGCTTGTCGAAGAATTTCAACAGCTTCAGCACCTTTTTGCCCAATTTTATATAGAAGTCTTTTATCAAGACCAAGCTTGTAAGCTATAGGGTGGAAAGACATGACCTTAGCTAAAGAGAGAAGGCTTTCGAGACCATCTCTTATTTGTTTGACTTTCGGTCGCTGTTCTTCAGAGGTTGTTTTATAAATTTTATCAAGGTCTTTTATTAGAGATTCAATCGCCAATACTTGTGGCTCGATTGAATCACGAAGCCAGCGATCTTGTCCCTGAGCACTAGTGATATCGAATTCCTGCCGGGCATCCTTAAGGCGTTCCTGCCAGGTCATAAAAGCAGGACCCGCTTCAAGTACTTTCTCAGCTCTTTGGGCTTCTGCTTTTCGATGCTCGGCAAGGATAGAATCCATATAACTCTTCATTGTCAGTTCAATGGATTCTATTGTAGCGTTCGCGACCTTTTCACGAGTAGACTCCATAGTCTTTTTGGCTTTTGGGGAGACCATCTTGCCAATCTGGGTTGATAACTCGACAGGGAAGCCCTGCTCGGCGAGGACCTCACCTCTGCTGGCTTCAGGGACAGATTCTACGTAACGCAAGAGGGCCTGCATGCGCTTGTCCATCGAAAGCTTTTCCCATGTTACGCCGAGTTTTTGCTCGATGGCTTTGCGGGGTTTTTCGTAGGCACCGGCGGACAGCCTTGCGATTTGCTCGACAAGAGTTGCAGCCAAGGCTTCACTGGCCGTGACAGCAATCGCTGCCGAATAAGCACTTAAGGTCTCTTCTAAGGTACCACCCATTGCCATATAGGCCGTACCACCTTTTTGAAGGCCAGTTAAAAACAGACCAGGCTCGGTAGATTCACTGGCCCTGTAAGCAGAAAGCAGCTTGGCAAAATATTCTTTGTAGGCCTCTTCCGTCGGAGCAATGCCGGCAGTGCCGGCAAACTTAAATAATTTAGATACCTCTTCCGGGCCATAACCTGCAGCACCGACGAAGGGGGCAAGTTGCTTAGCCAGTTCCTGAATCTGGCGGTTTCTGATGCCACCTTGTTTTTGAAAAGCGATGTCCATAGACATCATCATCTGCTCGGCAACTTCAGGGGATGCCAGGCCGCCCGCCGCCTGGAGCTGGAGGGCCTGCTGTGCCCACCATTGCTGCTTACCTACTGTACCAGTCTGAGTTTCGAGGGTTTGGCCAATTTCAGTAAGGCTAACGGATTTCTCATATATTTCCTTTTGGAGCCGTTGGATTTTTTCAAGTTTTTCTATGAGCCAATTAACAACCCTCTCAACACTCTGAATGCCGAGCCAAGCACCAAAAAAACCAAAGACCTGGCTTTTGAGGTTGCCGAGGATTCGGCCCATACCGGTCATCTTCCGGGTGGTTTTTTCTACAGCGGCGGCGCCCTCCTTGTGACCTTCAGCGGTTTTATCCCCAACCTGCCTGGATTTCTTGCCCACCTCCTCGAGCTGCTGCTTAGTCTGGGCGGCGCCCCGGGTCTTTATGTGGATGTTAATGTCCTTGGCCATAATTAAAATCAGAGGTCAGAAGTCAGAAGACAGATGTCAGATGTCAGATGTCAGATGTCAGATATCAGATATCAGATGTCAGATTATCCGTCTTCTGTTCTCCGGCCTATTCTTTATCAGGCGATTGCGATTATTTTATTGTCACCGGCAAGAGTCAGCTGGGTGGTAGTATCGTTGCTGACCTCAAACTCGGCGGTATATTCGGTGAAATCAGCATTGACGTCAGAGGCGTTTTCAATGCTGTTGAAATCGACACCCAAAATAGTAATCGTCTTGTCGGCGCCGGCCTGGCCCTGGCGGACCACAATTACGAGCGAGTTCCTGGCGGCGGCAATTAAGGCCTGGGCGACAAGGACGGCGCCGGTTATTGCGGCATCCTGGAAGGTGATCGAGCCGGTTGCGGTAAGCCCATCGAGCCTTGCGTCTACGCAGGTGTAGCCGACGTCGACATCGTTGCAGGCCTTGACGAGAGGCAGGGTCAGGGTGAAATCGAAACGGGTCACGTGATAGATAGTCTGCCATACAGGCGTTGGTGTTTCGGTGCCATGCTTTGCGCTTTCTATGCGGAAACCGCCGCGAGCCGCCACGATATAGGTCGGGGCCGCCTGAGAATCAACCAGGCCCCACATATCGGCAATCGCCTTGGTATCGTCGGCCGCCATACATTCGAAATCAAACGTGATAGTGCCGTAACCGCCCTGTGACAAGCTGATATTCATTCGGTGGATCACAGGGTTTGTGATGGTATGCTGGACGTAGCCGGTGGCCGCCGCCACGCCGCTTTTGCGCTCGTAGAAAACATAGGTCCCCACCGTTCCCGTAAGGAGGGCCACGGCCTGGGACCAGTCCTGCGTTGTGATGGTTCCGCGCACAAATTCGACCTCCCTGTCCTTGAGAGGCACCTCAAGGCCGTCGGGCGCCGAGCGGTGGATAGTATCGTAGCCGGCCTGAATCCTGGCCGTCATCGCCCCGCCGGTATCGATACCGTTGATAACGATTGCCTGAGGCAGGGCCACACGATTGTTTACTGTCGCCATAATAGGTCTCCTAACTTATTGTCAACTGACTGGTTTCAAAATTCATTTGAATTGCATGCCGCTTCGGGGCATCTACAACCTCGATGTCGCCCGTATAGTAAAAATCATCGCAGTTAAATGTGCCGCCGGGATGTACCCTGTCGAGGGCGGCGATTACCAGGTCCCGGATTTTACTCGTGCCGAGATGACCGGCATCGCCGAATCGTGCGACGCCATCTTCCCTGGATTCGACGCCGATAAGGACGGCGAACTCAAGCACCTGACGCAGGTCGTAATCGCCTTCGCGGGCGGCGTCGGTAGCGTTATAGCTTACAAAGGCGAACGGCTCGTACCTGGCGAACGCCTCCATACCCGACTTGGTCGGACCAATCTGATGCTTCCAGACTTCCGTAGTCTTGAAGACGTTTTCGCCTTCGTATTTTAGGGCCGCGAGCGTATCGGCGAGCCACTGCTCAAGGGCCGCCATTAGACCGCCGTCATTTGCCATATCAAGACTCCGTTATTTTAGCGATTTCAGTCTCCATCGCCTCGCCGATGTCATCGACACTGTCCATTACGCCATCATACAGGGCGCCCGAGCCCTGAACGAATACGCTCTTGACGAGCGTAAAGAGCGCCCTGAACTTGCCGCGCTTTCCCCGCTTGTAACCGAATAACAATCGCCCGCCGGTCTTTACAAAGAAACCTTCCGGGACCTGGCGGGGCGACGAGTACCTGGGGACTCCGGATGATGTCAGACCTTCGCCGATAGGGATCGTAAGAAACTTTGCCTGTTTTGGCGTAATCGTCTTTTCCTCATCACCCAACAGCCATTTGTATTTATCGACTGTAGAATTGGGCCTGACGCCGACAACGCCGTCGAGAGGGGCCGCCAGCCAGCCCTGGACACTCCTGGCAAGCTGGCCGCTGCGGCGCTTGAGAGACTGGCCTGTAAGATAGTCCGAAGCGACCTTGCCGGCGGCAAGAGAGGCGCCCTTTTCAAGACCATCAGAGCATGCTTGGCCAACGGCCTGTCCCATTGAGCCGAGCTTGGCGACGGTCGACTCGAAGTCCGGCCCCATTTCAAGTGTCACTATCACAGCTGCGGCCTCCTGTAAGAATCGAGGATTTTCTTTACCATAGGCAATAAGTCCATCGGACTGAATTTACTGATAGAGCCGCCTTCGGCGGAGACGCCCGACAGGCCGATGTCGTCCCTTCGTTTGAACAAGAAGCAGGCCTGCTCGATTGCCGCCTCCCGCAGGTCGGCAGGCATCGCAAATTCACCTTCGCCCGGGGCCTGGCCTGCGGAGCAGTAGCCGCCGCGATAGATGATTTGGATGCCCTGCTCTACCTCAGGCCAGAAGGCATTGATTCGGTAAAGAATACCGTTAGCAGTAATCAAACGATAGTCGGTATCGGCGCCGAGCGCATCAGCGGAATCAAAGTCGTAATCGTATGCCTGCTTGACCGAAGTAATGGAAACCACAGGATATCGCTTCAACTGCAGGCGTACACCGAGACCCGTATAATACTCGGTTGTCTCGGCGGCGTTGACGAGCAGGATGCGATGGGCGTAACTTTCAAAGATTGAATCAAGGCCGGAGATTATTCTCTCAATGGCCTGGTCATGGTCCGTACCGCTTAAACCCAGGCGGTCCTTTACATCGGTAAGCGTGCAGATACGACCCGCCGCCGAATCGGCCAAAAGGTGAGCCTCGGCCGTAGTATCCCCTTCTGCTGCACAACAGGCCCGTACACGCACGAACGCCGCTGTTTCGGTAAAAGTACCCTGCGAAGCCTTGCCAGAGGCAACAGGAACGGCAGGGACGCCGGGATGCTGGTCGGTATTGACGGTGACTCCGCCATCAGGCGACGTATCTATCTGGACGTCACTGATATCATTAGCCGAGCCGCCGCCGGCATTCTCCACGACGATGGTAAAGCCTGAGACAGACTCGATATTGACCCAGTCCAAAAGGACGGTAAGGTCATCATCAACGGCGACGGCAGTAGAGGTTTTTGCGAGTAATTCAGCCATAATTAAACCACCAATAAAGGCCGTTTAATAAGCCTTTTTTCTGTATTTATCCCCGGCTTTTTCAGGACAAAACTGCCTGTCCTTCGGAGACCGCTCAACGCTTTTTCGGCGGCTGCCTTTTTGGGCTTTTTGCTCGTTTTTCTTTTGCATCGGACGGTCCCTCTTGAGCAGGTTCGGATTCCACCGGCTGCTCAGGTTCGGCAGGCTGCTCGGATTCCACCAACTGCTCAGGCTCCACCGGCTGCTCCGGTTCGGCAGGCTGTTCGGATTCGACGGGCTGCTCTGGTTCGGCAGGCCCGCCATTCGGCTCGACCGGCTGTGCTTTATGCACGTCCCAGGGTGCGGGGCACTTTTCGTAGCTGCCCTCAGGGAACACCTTGATGTAACTTTCAGGCAGGTCGAACCTAAGCCCCTTCGGGTACAGGCCCAGCCCTTGAGTCTCCTTGCCGGTCAGCGTCTGTTTCATTACGATCCACATATTCACACCTCACTTTATTTTGCGAGCTTTTCGATTATCCGCCCCCCGCCGTAACGAGGGGCGGATAAATTAACATTCTGCTTGGGCGGCTATTATCAGGCAGTTACCAACTCTGTCAGACCCATTCCGGCGGCGTTAGCAGGACCGTTACCGTCCGGCCGCGACAGGATGCCGATAATGGCCAGGGCGGCGCCCGGGGTGCCATCGCCCGAATGCGGGGCCTGGACCCGCATATACCGCTTGTGCGACTTGGCCAGGTCGATATCAATGGCGAAGAGCAAACCATCCTCGGTATCGGCGATCGCATCGGCCAGGGCGGCGCCGGTAACGGCCGTATAGGAGCCGCCGGTCGTATCGCATTCCTCGATGAGGGGGGCCGTGCCTTCTGCGGTCGAGCCGATGGCAGCACCGGCCGTAATGACGCCGGTGGCGAACAGGACCCGGAGATGACCCCAGCCGGCGGTGTCGATGTAGGTATTGGTTGTGAAATCGCCGTTATTATGGATCTGCGGCGGCGTCAGAATGCCTATTTTCATATTTTGAACTTCGATCATCTTTTTCCCTTTCTGAAAAAGTTACTTATTCTTTTTACATACATTTTTCATCACCCCCCTCCTCCCTATTGCCCCAGGCTCTTACGATTAAGAGGCCTTGGTAATCAGAGCGCAGATAGGACCGGCATCGGTAGTATCACCGACACCGTGAATGGTCGGGGCCACCCTTTCAGTGCCACGGAAACCGATCTGGTCGGTCGTGAAGTACGCCTCTGTCGAGCGGTCGATTGTGAGCTTCCTGCGGTCACCCATATAAGCGCCGAGCTTGAGGTTGCCGAGAACCGCACATATCTGACTGGCGGCCGCGACCTTCGGCATCGCCTGCGTGACTTCGACCGGATAACCCATCCAAAATCTCTGCTTTGCGAGGCGATTCATCTGTATCTCTGTGGCGTTGACACCACCGGCTGCCAAGGCGAGCCTGGCCATAACAGTGAAGAAGAAGTATTTGCTGCAATACCACTTGGCGTCGTCTTCGGCATATTCGGGCAGAGTGCCCATAAGAGTTTCAAAGTCCGCCAACACCAGCTCACTATAGAGATCGCCGGTACCCACGAAGAGCGACTTTATGTTGGCAATCGTGGCATCGACCGCACGCAGGGCACCGGTGATACCGACGTGGCCGAAATACGTGCTTGTGCCGTCGCCGAGGAAGCCGACCTCATCTTCCTTCTTGGCGAAGGCATAGCCGATAAGGAAGCCCATTATTTCGCCGATGGCAATAGCTGCGTCTTCGTTAAGCTCGGAATCGAGGGCGGTCAAAGTCATCCACTTTTTCGCCGTCATACCTACGGGCTTAAATGCAGCGTCCGACAAAGTAGGGGCCACCCCGGCGCCGGGACAATAGACTGTCAGCCCGGATGTGAGCTTGGGGGCGACGGCGCTGTCGGCGGCCATCGGGTACTCAAGGGCGTTGCGGCGGAAGACGCCGTATTTTTCGATGAGCAGGATGAGGTTCGGAATGAACTCCGTGGGAACGAGGAGGCCTCCGGTGGAGCTGACATCTTCGCCCATCGCCTTCTCTTTGTCTTCTGTAAAGCGAGCAAGAGGAATGCCCTTGCTCTCAAGCAGCTCGGCGGCCTTCTTATTGCCATAGACCGAGGCCAGGCAGAACAGACCAAAATTCCTGGCCGTTTCGAGATCGCCCCAGCAGCCGTTGTACATTCCGGAAGGGGTCCTGATTGTGGACATGTGCGAACGCAGCGAAAGCCGCAGCTGTTTGGCAAATTCGTCCTGGTTCTTCTTTAGCTCGGCGACCGCAGAGAGCGTATTGTCGGCAAGCTCCTTAGCCTCGGCGGCCTGCTTTTCCTTGTCCTCTTCGACCCTTTCGTCGATGAGCTTTATGACCTCGGACCGCGTTGCCATGTTTTTCTTTATATCGCCGACAGCTTCGGCGATTTGCTCCAATGTTGCTGGCATAATAAATCTCCTAAGAATTGTTTGAAATTTCTCTACAATCGTTCATTATTTGCTCGGTCTTTTTTTCTTCACCGGCAGGGTCGGATGGTTCAGGAGAGCCACCGAGCAGCCTCTCTGCTAATCCGCCCGAATCGGTGATTAAAAGCGATTTGACATCCTCAAAGCCTTCCTCACAAAAGGCCTTGAGGTTTGAGATTTCTTTTGAGAATTCGGCTTTACTTTCGGCAACGGCCTGCTTGACGGAAGCTGAAATGTCCGGTTCGGCGTACCTGTCGAACATATCCTTACCCTTGACCAAGGCCCCGCGATTTGCACCGACGGCGACACAGCTTACCTCGATAAGCTCCATTTTCGTGGTGACATATATCTTGCGGCCATCGACCTCTTCGGTCCGCCATTCAAGGTCGATGAAGCCGATAGAGACGGCCTTCTGATGGCCGTCGCGGAAGTTGATCCAGTACGTCTCTGCGTTTTCGTTAATCGAGAAAACGATATCAATATCCACTTCGTCCTCAAGCACCCTGAAAGAATCCGGCGGCGAATGGCCGATGACGGACGATTTGCCCGTCGAGAGACGGTGCTGATGGTCGCCGAGGACCACAGAGTTTTGGGCGTAAATTTCAAGCGAATCGGCAATGGCCTGAATCTCGATACGCTCGCCATGACGGTCAATTTCGCTTTTAGAAATACAGACCGTCATCCGCCGGTTCACAATGTCAACAGACTTGACTTTGGGATAGAAAAACTTCAGTTTAGGTTCCATGTCATTTTTCCTTTTTTGCCTTCTGCATATCGTTATAAGAATAAAATTGCAGTGTGGTATAAAACGCCGGGCCTAATGACTTGCCGGCGGCACGGACGGCAAGCTCAACGCAGCGGCAATTTGCGATATTACCGGCCGAACCTATCGGATCGCCCGGGTACATCAGGAACTCACCTGCCACCTGGAACGGGACCTCCAGGGCAATACCATCAGCATACCGTGCCTCCGCCTCACGATGGGCGGGGCGGACATTATCGTCACGAGAAGAAAGCCAGGACTTTTTGTCCACACCGGCGGTCTTGAAGCCTGTGTGCCTGCCGGTCCCCATGGCCCCGGCAGTCTGCGTGCGGGCGATTGAGAGCGCCCTTTTCCTGTTCGAGCCCAACGTCCTGGCGATGCGGGCGGAAAGCTCACTCAAACCCTCACCGGCCTCGAGTCCGGATGCAAGCTGGCGGGCCACCATATTCTGGGTGGTCCGGTTAACTTTGGTTATTTTATGAGACGATCGCAAAAGAGATGCTCGAATAAGGGGCATACGCTTTGCCTGCTCGACGGCATCATCGAGCTTATCGCCTGTCAGACCGAGGACTTCCGAGACGCCCTGGCGGATGCCTAATTCGCCGGCCTTCTCGAAGAAGACGCGATTGATTACGCGGATTTTTTCGTCTTCGACTTTCAAATCGAAAACAACGCGGGCGATGACCTCTCCAGGCTCGGCTTTAACAGACTTCGATTCACCCAAGGCTTTCTTGAGCTTGCCGAGCAAAATACGCTGCTGGCGGAGAAAGAACTTTCGGAGCGACTCGGTGTATTCGCGCTCGATGCCGGCCCAGGACATTACCCAGTTACGCCAGATACGGAGACGCTGCCGCTCATCATCTGCCTTCACCACGGATTTCGCGGGGACAACTGTTTTTTCAGGCTCCTCCTCGCCCGGCGTTTCACCTTCCGGAAGCGAGGGGCCGGTCAATCCCTCTAAGCCCGCCTCGAGGGCGTACCGGGCGGGGACCTGACCCATGCCTATCCACCAGTCGTCGCCCCAGGGGACCTGCTCATAGGGCAGGTCGTGGGTCTCGATAATATCGTTGAGAGGAACGCCGGCCTCGGTGAACTTGAGGACCTTCTCGGCCGTTTCACGATTGGCTTCCTGGACGACAGGGTGCTGGTTGGAGTCGAACCAGGCAAAGACCTTACTGCGGACGGCAACCGCCCTGTGCTTAGCCTGCCGGAAAAACTTGTTTTTAGACAGCTTCCGATTGCAACGTCCTGCGTAAAACCGTGCATCCTTGATGTCAATAGCAGGGAAGTTGTTACCCAGCAACTTCGAGCCGGAGAACCGGGATATTATGCCCGCCGTTAATTCGCCGGCAAAAAGCGACGCCAGAGGCAGGACCGTATTAAAGATAAAATCACGCATGGCAGGACCGTGCGAATATTGCGCTTCGGTCACAAGGCCAACCACACCCGGCGGCACACCGAAGGCAGAGCAGATCTTTTTGTCGCTCATGACGGTTATTTCCGCCACCTGCATGTCCGTCATATTCATAGTTACCGTCTTGGCGTCCATTCCCCCGGTCAAAACGGCAGTGCGCTTGGCATGGCCGGCACCCTTGTGACGCGAGTCAAACTGACTTCGCAGCATCCGCACCTGGTCGTCATCAAGCTTGCCCTGGGTTGTGAGCATTATTCCCGGCTCGGCACCGTTGGCAAGGGCGCTCGAGTTGTAAAGGTCGGCTGCGAAGCTATAGTTGATATTGAGCCGGCTTGCCTCAGCAGGACCGAGGCCATGAAAGCGATCGTCCGGATTGAAATTCTTCCATTGATAAACTTCATCTAAAGTAAACTTCGCACGCTGACCGCCCGTCCCTCGAAATTCCCAGCCGAGCAGGACCCCGCCGGCCGTGCGGTCATGGGTGATGGGGTGCATCTGCCTACCGGAGACGACGAGGATTTCCTTCAGGTTAGTGCCTTCTGCTTCCGTAAAGACCCAAAAGACATCACAGCTAAGTACGTAATGGCCGACGGTATCCGTCACGAACTTCTGCCAGCTCATAACAGGATTATTGAAAAGCAAATCGTAAACAGGGCCGGACTCGATTATTTGCTCGTTGATGTTCGATAACACAAGAGGCAGAGAGGTAATACTGTTGATGATTTTATTGACGCAGGTATAGACCAGGGCGACCTGAGAATACGGCTTGGTTGGCCTGCTGCTTTCAGCGTCCGGCATGTCGGTGCCGGAAAGCCACATCTGAGCGGCCCGGCTTATACCGAACGACTTTGCCAGGGCCTCGACCTGCCGATCGATGCCGCACCTTATGCCTTCGGCGGCTTCCGGACTTAACCTGCGATGTACAGTCACCTGGTCGGTCATAATAAAATGCACTCCGGAACGACAATCGTAGCAGCCGCTTCAATTCCTAAAGCAGCTCCCCAGAAATGGTCGGCATGACCGGCATCAGTGCGGGCGGCATCAAAGCGAATATTACCGGCAAGCGTGATAGTCTTCCTGATAGAATGAAAATCTTCACGAACTATACGGTCGGCAGGGACGCGGATGCGTTTGTCCTCAAACCTGCCGAGCATAAGAGAAGCAAGGTGCTCCTTGACGGGGCCGGTAAACTTGACCTTCTCGACGCGATACGTGCCGAACCTGTCCTGCAGGGATTCGGCCAGCATATCACCTATGCCTGTGGCGTCAATGCAGGCCCGCTCGATATTCTGATTAGCCAGTAAATCGGAGGCCATCTGGAGCTGGGCACCGTAAGGGGTCTTATATAATTTGACGACTTTACGAGCGATGAGGATGTCGGCGACAAGCTCCCATATCCAAAAAATAGTCAGGTCTTTTTCCCGACCGATATCGCCGCCTAAATAGTAATGTCGCCGCTCGTCCGTGTGAGGTACAAGAGGCTGGAGACAGTCGAGCATTTCACAGCTCTGGTACAGGTCGTAAGGTATCAAAGTCGAGGCGGCCGCCGACGGGATGCACATATATTCCTGGTTAAAGGCATCTTCGTTGCGGCATCGGGCACGGCATTCGGCGATGAATTTCCGGCGGGCAACTTCGTCCACGTGGTCGAGCTTGTAAATCTTTTCCGCCAGGCCCTGCTCGACGGCAACGGTAATCGGGATTGTATGTAAACTCCAGGGCAGGACGTTATCTTTTTCAGGGTCAAGCTCACCTGACTTAATCCGCCTGGCGATTTTGACGAGATTGTCGAACTCCGAACCTTCGTTATTACGAGTTGTTAAAATGGATATATCATAGCCCCATGTGGTAACCGGCATTGCGGCATCGAGCATAAGGCCGGGCTGATCGTGCCAATCGAACTCGTCGAGACAGACATCACCGCCCTTGCTCCTGAAACGGCGGGGATTACTCGACAGGCTGTTGATGCGGCTGCCGTTGGGGAATTCTACTACGTAATTATTGTACCTGTAACCTCTATCGTCCTCGAGCTGCTCGGTGATCTCCTTGACGGCCGCTTCGAGCATCTCGCACCATTGCCGACAATAAAGGGCGTATTCGATTGCCGCCGACTCATCGGCGCTCGAGAACCAGTAATCCCGCCTGTAATCTATCCGGTTGCGCTTTCGACAGGCCGCGTAGCTTTCGGCGTAAGTGGCACCGATGCGGCGGGATTTGTCCCATAACTTGAAACGATTGTCATCGGTGATCCAGGCCACCTGGTAAGGCAAAAAATAACCCTTCGGGATTTTGTCACCTTGAGCTACGATTTTACTACTCCCAAATGCTCATCTATGATTTCCTGAATAATCTTTCTGTCGACACCGGCCTTGGTAAGCTTGGCCTTAGTCGACTTTGCGGAGGCCTCCAGCCTCTTTCCTATCTGGTCGCGGATGTACTTGTCGGCACTGATACTTACGTGCGTGCAGTCCTTTACCGCCCTGGCGATGTTCTGGATCTCCTTGGCGGTCAGGTTGTTCTCCGAGGCGAATTCGATCACCTGGGCGGTGATGATCTCGGCGACGGCCTTCTGAGTGGCAGAGGCCTTCTCGGCGGTCAGATCCTTCATTACATCACGGACGATGACACCGGCGTTTTTCATGCGGGCCAGCGTCCGCATCCGCATACCGAACCGCCCTGCAGCAGACAGCGAGACCGCGTAGCCTTTGTGCTTACAATATGTGACAAGGTCTTCGTAACGCGGATTGCCGACCGGCTCTGCCGAATCTCCTTTGAAGCCAAAGGCCGCCTGAGCCGGAAAGTCGACCGGCCACTCGTTGTCCACGAGCATGCGAGTTAAGCTATCCCTTAACTTTGCAGGCAGCTTGTCGATGCTGCTGTGCGTTCGTCTGTTCCTGCTCACAGTTAAAGCTCCAGTGCCTTGTCGGTCTGGGTGCGGTCGGCAATCTCCTTGCCCTCAGCAGTCAGGCCGATCACCTTCGAGCGAAAAGACGATGAGCCGCCGATGGCCTCATCCACAAAACGGATGTACGATTTCTGATTAAGGTAAATCAAGTCCTTCTGAAACAATGAAAAGTCATAGTGCTCGTCAAAGCCGCACATCACCTTGTATAAAGTGCCCACCTGGATTGGGGTGGGGTACAGGCGGTTGAGATTTTCGAGTATCAGCTTGCGAAGCTGCATTATCCTGACGGCTTCCGGGTCCTTAGCCATTTTGGCCTCCGTTCTTCATTTCCTTTACTATCTCGCGGCTGATGTCGCCGCATATCTGGGGCAGCTTTTCCACCACGGTCAGCTTGCCTTCCATCCGATTGACCGATTCGGTAAGCGACTGCATGCTGCGGCGGGTGTAGCCGGTCTCCCTCAAAAACAATTCAGCGCTGACGAAATTACGCTCGCAGTCAACTTTGCATTCCGCAAACCCCGTACCGATGCTACCAAGCTTTTCCTGGTTCTTTTCTATCTGTTTGTCCTGCCTGTCGGAACGGGCAGTGAAGCCGCGAAGGCAGCTCTTGATGGACCGTAAATTCAATACGATAAGAGAGCCGACGATTGCCAGGCAGCCGCCGACAAGGACGGCCACGAGAGTCAACGGTACGTTCATTATGCCCCCCTTAATTTATTTACAAGGTCGTTTGCCATAACAATTATCAGGCCTTCAGCTCGGTGACGATGACTTTCGTGGAAGCCGATTTCTGGGCCTCGTCCTGGGCCTTCTTGAACGCCGTTACAATCTCTGCGTTCTGCTCGCCAAGCTGCTTCTTGAACAACTCGTTACCCTGGACGATCTCCTGAAGGGCCTTTGACTTTTCGCGGGCCTGACTAAGGAACCTGACGGCCTTCGTGCCATACACTCCACCGAGCAAGGCACAAACTCCGATGGCCAGCTCCAGCGCACTGTCGGCCACCTGCCAGGGGTCGGGCCGCTCAAGGGCATCCTGATTGGCCTGGGCGGCAACGGTATCGAACTGGTCGGGGTTGGCAGGCACATCGGGCCGGCCGGCGTAGGCAAGGGCCGCCTGCGTGCCCGTGACGAGCCGCTGCGAGGCGGGAGATGCGGGCTGCGTGCCCTCGGCGTTTACCTTCCTGGCCAGCTCGTGGGTCAGCTCGGCAGTCTGCTTCTGAGACTCGCTGGGCGCCAATCGCAGGGAGTCGCAGCCGGACGAAAGAAAAGCCACGACGGCACAAAGGCACAAAGTGATTGTTAGAAGTGATTTGCGGGTCATAATAGACTCCTTTCCCTTGAAAAACATCCGTGTACGGTTTCGGCGTGCGCAAAAAATACGCCCGCCACTAAGTTCCTGCTCAGTCGGCGGGCCGTTTGGTAACTGACTCGCTTGGCAAAAGAAGGTGCTTTTGCCTATTTAGATATTCAATACTATATAATATTCATCGGCTGGTACCAAGTCAAGGCTAAAATATATTTTTTTAGAAAAATTCAGATTTCTTCCATTTTGTGAAATATTTGCATACTCGCTCTGGCTCGCAAGACAATTGATTTGTCCATTAGTGATTTATAAACTGGGTCATTGTACCAACGATAAGAACTGTCATTTTCAAACATCTGGCTTTCATAGCTCAAAACATCGATTTCCGCATTTATTGCATCAATTAACGCACTTCGCAGTTTTTCGAGGGACGAGAATCCCCATCTTGGATTCAAGTAGAATTTAATATTATTACTCAAACGAGCGATTAGAACAGATCGAGTTCCCTTTGATAACCAACGATTTTTTAACCATCCTGTTAATTCGAGTTCACCAGATACTAAGCACAATTGACGTAGGCCGGCACCAGTCCCCCTTGTTGGATGTGGTGTATAAAAAGAAGGGGCTTCTTTATTGATTCGATAGATTCGCTGTAATTTGTCGTGTGCCCAGATGCTGTATATTGAAGCAAAAACGGCTATGGCATAAACGACGATTCGTTCCCATTTTTTCATCGGAATTTTCTCCAAAATATTTTTTAGAAGCTAACTTCCTTTGTCGAACATGATTACAAAAACTACGTCCGAATGCAAGAAATTTTATCCTTGAAATTTATTAGTAATGTTCGTAAAATATTCATAGTTGCCGGCTGCGAGAGAAACGAAGCGGTAATGCAGAAACCACAGCGAAGCAACAAATATCTTTTGTAACAAGGCGGTTACGAAGATGGATCCAAAGAAACAATATCAAATCATCGACTTTCAAAAAGAGCGAGATATTCACCAAATCAGCCAAGTTTTGAGGACTTGCCGACCTTCGTTTCGGAAGGCTTTACTTCAAGAGCTTGTGCGCGAGCAACCAAATCTTGAGCAAGACGAGCTTCCTTTGCGGTTCGTTGATGTTCCCTTGGTTGCTGGCCGTTGGAAATCTGGATAAGAGTAGAAACCTCTTCGGTTGTCATATTTTTCAGCAGTACCATTCCTGCGTTAATCAGGTCAACCATTTGTAGCCCTGAATCCCTGAGCCGCTTGACGTGCTCTCTGTTAAATTCTTTCAAATCTTCTAAGCGAGTTCCCATACCACAAAAATAACAAAAATTTCTTCCCCCGCAAGTCTTTACATATAATACATTTATAAAATTCTTTACATTTACTACATTTTTTACTTTACTTTTACCGACAATATCTATACATTGCAAAGCAATTAAAATTAAGGTGCAATTGTGAACATAGTTAACAGCATAACATTCAGCGAGAAAAGAAAAGTCGACAAACTCCTTATGCAAAAACTCAACGCGGTCGCTCCGCACTATTACGATGACCCGACGGGGACGGCAAGGAAGATGCTGCACCTGCAACTCGACGAGTTCATCGAGAAGAACGGTATCGATATTTATGATGTTCCTGTTCAGTCGGCGCGTGCCGGCTGAGCTATTTTTGGGGCCGGCGGGAAGGATGCCTGCCGGCCTTGTAAGTAATCCCCCTGCCTTCTTGCGAAGGCAAGAAGGGGGACAAATATATAAGGGTTTTTCCTCCGTGAAAAATGAATTTAGACATCAGAAATCAGATGTCAGATGTCAGATGTCAGATGTCAGAAGTCAGAAGTCAGAAGTCTGAAATCTAAATTGAGTATAACAAAATGGGAAAAAAAGTCAAGACAATTTATTTTGTAAACGGCTTTCTTTTTTCTCTGCTTTTCATCACCCTCCTCCGAAACCAGATTCGAGAAATTGAATCTGGTTTTTTTGAAGACTCTCCCCCCTGCCTTCTTGCGAAAGCAAACAGGGGGGCTAACGAATCGGCATTGTTTTCTCTCCTTAAAGGCCGCCCTGTAAGTCCCTCGCAGGGCGGCCAATATGAACGTAAAGTGCGAGGTGCACTTAATCGCAAAGAGGGCGGGCCGGTGCGCCGTGACGCCGGCCGCCCGGCATTGTCCCATTCAGGGGGGCGGGGTACGCCCAAGCTTCGCCCCCCGCATATTTCCGATTGGCTCGATGAGCTGATAGAGACGTTAATGTTGGTCGAGTCGGGCGGGCAAACGGATCCTCCTGACGGAGACGGCGGCCGTGCGGTCGGCGCCCTGCAGATTCATAAGGGCGCAGTCGATGATGTGAATCGCCATTATCAAACGAATTTTAGCTACGACGACAGACGAGATTTTCCAAAGGCCAGATTGATAGCCAGGCTCTATATCTCGATGTGGCTGGAGCGACACCGCGAAGAGATCGCAGCCCGCATATTTAACGGCGGTCCTCGCGGCTGGGCAAAGAAATCGACCGATAGATATTGGGAAAAGGTACGGGAAGCGAAATGATAATTAAGGTCAAAACTTATACTGATTGTCCTCTGCGGCATGCTGGTAAAGGTGGACATTTCCAATGTTCACTGATTCAAGATCGCAGTAAGGCGGATTGTAACGTGAGCTTCCCGCCAAACTGTCCCCTTCTCTCGCGGACGATCGTGATTGAGAAGGCTGAAGATGACACCTAAACACGGAGAAAAATTCAAAGCCTACGAGATAGAGACCGGCCGGAAGGCGAAGATTGGCGGGCCGTTCAGGGCCAAACGTGTCACCGCCCAAAAGGTCGAGGCGGTGGACAGACACGGCTGGCTGCGGGTCTTTATGACCGATATGTGGAGGTTCAAGGTTGTCGGCAGTTAACGATCCAAACTTAATATCGGTAATGCAACAGGCGGTTGAAAAGCTGGATGCGATATATGACCTCCTGTTCGGGATGCTTATTGTATTTGTCGGAATCTGGTTTGCGGGTTTGTTTTCTCACAAAAATAAATGAACGATTACATCGACAGTAAGATAGCGGCTCAAAGGCTGGGCCTCAGCGAACGGGACGTCTGCAGGAAGTGCAGGGCCGGTCTTTATCCCGGCGCCTGCAAGGTGGCCGGCCGCTGGAAGATACCGCCTGATGCAGATCCGAAACTCGCCGAAGCCGAAGGCCCGCAGGACCTGCTCGAGGGGCTGGGCAATATACCAGTAAAGAAACGTAATGAGGCCATTCGCCGATTAGGAATCCTTAAGGATTTCGAGAAGTTTCACGCAGTAGTATCACGCCACGAAGGGCTGTCGAAAAGTGAGGCGGTGGTCCTTTACGCGGCAAGCCACGATGTTACGAGGCGCTCGCTGTGGAGGTGGCTTGCAAGGTATCGCAGCGAAGGCCTGCTCGGCCTGGTAGACAGCAGGGGCGGAGGTAAATTCATCGCTGAAATCATAAGCCCTGAAGCCTTAGAGCTTTTCAAATCCATGTACCTCTCGCAGCGGCGACTATCGGTAAAGGTCTGCCGGCAGAATATATCCTTCATCAATAAGGACGGGCAAGAAGGCTGGAATATCCCCCCGCTGCACGTGATGTACAGGTTCGTCAAGAACCAGATCCCCCTGCCGGTCCAGGTCCTGCATCGTGAGGGACTCAACGCTTACAAGGCCAAGTGCGCACCGTATATCCAGATCGAGCCGGACAGTATCGCACCGGGCCAGGTATGGATCGGAGATCACAGTCAGTTCAACTGCTGGGTCCGCTATAAAGGCAAATGGATTCGGCCCTGGATAACGGCCTGGCAGGACATGCGAAGCCGGGCGATCGTGGGATTCCACATCAGCTCCTCACCCAACCAAACAACAATTCTTCTGGCCATGAAGAGAGGCATCGAGATATACGGTCCTCCGGATTCGGTCAAGATAGACAACGGCAGGGACTATGATTCCGAATGCTGGACAGGGACCACGAAGGCCAGGCGTAAGGCCCTGAAGGCCGGCTACATCGACGAAATGATGGTGGCCGGCATATATGCGATGATGGACATCGGAGTCTCGTTTTCTATTCCGTACCATCCGCAGAGCAAGCGAATCGAGCGGTGGTTCGATACGCTTGATGTACAATTCACCAAAACAGTCCCAACGTACTGCGGTAAGGACACGGACAGGAGGCCGGATTATCTGGCCGACATACTCAAGGACGAAAAGCATATCCGTACAGCATACAGCCTCGATGATTTTGCACAATTGGTCGGCAGGTACATCGAGGCATACAATAAATCTGCCCATACCGGTACCGGAATGGACGGCAGGTCCCCCGCCGAGGTCCTGGCAACGCGAGCATCACGAAGAGTATTTGCCGAGGGCGTGTTTGATTTACTGCTGCGCGTCTGGAGCGGTGAATTGAAGGTCGGCAAAAACGGAGTACGGCATCTCGGCGTATGGTACGGTCAGTACAACGCCGACCTGCTCGTGCACCAGGGCAGGAAGGTCCGCATAAGCTATGATCCCGATGACATACGCAGAGTTTTTGTCTACGACTCGGCAACACTGAAACTGATCACAATTGCCGAGCAGAACCGGCTGGTCAATTACGGTGCCGCCGTAGGCGAGCAGCAATTGCGAGAGGCCATGCATGCAAAGACCAGGATAAGAAAAATCAACAGGTCTTATGCCGACAGCAGGCTCGCTGCAAATATGGACCTGACGGACCTGGCCATCAGGGCCATGCAGGAAGGACGGAAAGAGGCCGACGAACAGATCGTTGAACAGCCGGCGGCCACCCTGCGGCCGGTGCGGACGCCGCTGGACGGCCAGGTTAGAGAGCACAAACGGCAGGAGACCGTCAAGGCCGTCAAGAAGGCGGCAGGCGCCGAATCGGTGCACACGGTATTAGATATTGATTTTTCCTTATTAAAACCAGAAGGCAAATATAGAGGCGTGAGGTTATTTGATGATGATGAATGATAAGAGTATCCAGAAAGGCCTGGAGCAGGATGCTCAGATTATAAGGGAAAGGATGCCGAAAGAAATGACCGCAATCAATGCAAAACAGAAGGCCAGATCGCTTCAGCGTTTTATGGAGCGGCATGGTTACAGCCAGGCCAAAATCGCCAAGATGATAGGTGTAAGCGGCTCGGTGATAAATCAGTTTATCAACGACAAATATCCCGGCGACCTCGGGAAGCTGGTGAACAAGGTTGTCGACCTGATAAACACGGTAGACCACCGCCAGAGGCGGCTGCGAAATAAGCCGTTCATCGAGACCCGGATTGCAAGGAATATAGGTACGCTCATAAAGCAGACCAGGGCGTACACAACCGGGGAAGAAGGGGCAATCGCCATCGTTATCGGCGACGCCGGGCACGGTAAAAGCATGTGCCTTCGGCAGTACGCCGAGGCGAACAAGAACACGGTCTATATCCAGCTTGACGACGCCATGAGCTCAACGAGGGTATTCTCGGAAATAGCGGAAAAGCTCGGCATAGATTCATCGGGATCAATGGACAATGTCACCAGGCGGATAATCGGCGCGCTGCAAAACAGAGAGATAGTCATAATGATTGACGAGGCGTCCGGCCTGAAAGTTCACCAGCTGAGCCAGCTGCGGACAGTAATAGTGGACCAGTGCCGATGCCCGCTTATTCTGGCCGGCAACTCGGACCTGCTCAAGACGGTCATGCAGCCAAAGACCAGGCGTGGCTTTGAATCGCTCGACCAGTTTCGCTCGCGGCTTACCTACATACTCAACCTCGATGAGCTTGCTAATCGCAAGGACGGCGGGCTGTACACCGCAGAAGATATTCGCAAGCTGTACGAATACGGAGGGCTGCGACTGACTTCGGACGCGGTCAGCGTGCTGCGTAATATCGGCAAGACCCCACAATCCGGCAGGCTGCGGACGTGTAACCGAATCATTACGGGACTGCACGTAGTCCACATGGCCGGCAAAATCGACGACGTCATCGATGCAGCTCTCATTATCCAGGTAATCGAGGAGCTGGGACTGCCGGTCAAGGTGTATCTGCCGGTAGCCATTAAGGAACCAGGGACAGAAGAACAGAAGGCACAGCCGGCAACAAAAGCAGGCTAAGAAACGGATTTGAAATGCCAACGCCCAAAGAAGTAATAAAAAGAGTCCAGTGGCATCTCGATATACCCGTCTGCGGAATCCTGGAGGGGGTAAGGACCCACATTGCCGCTATCAGCTATAATGAAAGATGGCTGTTATTTTATTGGCTGGATTGTAAATCAGCGGAGGAATTAGTCAAACTTATGTGGGCTTTAATACGCCTTAGAAGAAAGCATAAATGCTCAAGGTCGACCAGGCAAACAGTTGAATACTTCGCAAATTAAATTAGTTCAAACGGCGGTCAGGGCGGCCGGATTGCGGACAAAACAATCCGACGGCCGCTACCGGCTGCTATTAGGCCAGTATAAGCAGCCCAACGGCAGACCTGTAACGAGCTGCAAGCAGTTAAATAACAGCCAGTTGGAGGACATGTTAGCTATATGTGAGGCCCACGGCTGGCGGATGCCCGGCAAACCTGCCAATCATTTCCGGTTCAAGGTCGCTACCGAGTCTGAGTATGCCAGCTTCGCCCAGCAATCGGCAATCAAACACTTAGCGGGGGACCTGGGCTGGGGAGACGAGCAATTAGCCGGGATGCTCAAAAGAATGACCGGCGGCTTCGCATCAAACACAGCTGCCCTACGACCCGGCCATGCCTATAAAGTCATCGAGGCGTTAAAGGCGATGCTCGGCAGGGAAGCTGGTAAACACTATTCAAACCTAACAGAAATTAAGGAAGACATGGAGGCTGTCACGGATGGCAAACAAAAAACGAATCAGGTCGGATAAGTCACCTCTTATTCCCGTCCCCGACTGGAAACATGCGGATATAAGCGTCCTCCGAGTCGGCGAGCTGCAGGGCCAAATCGCCCAGCTCGAGGAAGACGCAAAAAACCATATCAATAACGTCAAAAAAGACCTTGCAGATAAGGTAAAATCCCGGCAGGACAAAATCACACTGCACCTTAATGGCATTGAGGCGTTTGCCACGAGCCATAGGGACGATTTCGAAAACCAGAAGAGCAGGAAGCTCAACTTCGGCTCAATCGGCTGGCGAAAGAGCACTTCAATCAGCGTTAAGAAAAACACTCTGGTGCTTATCAAGCTGTTTTTCAGGATAGACCTGCAGAAGACCTGCATTCGCATAAATGAATCAGTTGATAAGGATGCAATGGCCAAGCTTACGGACGAGCAATTGGCCAGCGTTAAGGCTCGGCGGATAGAAAAGGACGTCTTCTTCGTCGAGCCATCATCACAAAAAGCGGCGAATTATGGATGAAAGGTGAGCAATGAAAGATTACATGCCGGGTCGTATATTTTGCCGATGTTCTGCAAGGATGCACACTAAAGGCAAGGCCGTCCAAATTTATGAAAGCACTCCAAAGAAGGCGCCCTGCCCGAATTGTGGCAAAAAGCGAAAGATAATAGTTATTAGTTAATTAGTTAATTGGTTAATGGGTATATGAGCAGCCATTATTTAAAACGCAGGTCGAGTTTTATCGTTGTGGTTTTAAGGTCTCTGAGACATGGGAGCTGCGTCAGTTGCGGAAAACCGATCCGTTCACTTGAGAAATCAATTGAGCACTGGGAAAACGAGCTTAAGAAACAAGATGAGTGAGCCAAAGATTACAACCCAAGAGGCAGCCGAGTGCCTGCGTGTGCTGCAGGCGGCCGCCGAACCGATCGTGGCGGCGGACCTGGCGGCAAGGCTCTATCTTTGCGGCAGCCGCGAGACGCAGCGGCGTCACGTGCGGGCGATAATTGAGTATCTAAGGAATGCCGGTAACTGGATAGTCGCTACAAACAGCGAAGGTTATTCGCTGACGGCAGATCCGGGGGCCTGGCGAAATTATCAACAACGCAGACAGAACAATGCCAAGCATACACTGGCTGTGACGCATAGGCGCAAGCGAATGCTGACCGACGGCAAAAGTCAGGGCGTATTGTTCGAGCAGCGGATACGCTGCGGTGTGGCAACTCGCGGGACAGGTTAAAGAAAATGGGTACTTATCGCGGAAATACCGACAAGGTAATGGCGGATGCAGCCGGGATCGCCGGACGGCTGATCAAGGGCACGGCGACGATTCGCCAGCTGCAGGAGCAATACCATTGCTGCTATCCTACACTGATGCGGGCCGTCTTTTCGCAGATATCACCTCGTCGGTGGAAGAGGATTAAGTACGAACGATTGATGGCTTGCGGCATAAAAACACGATTTCAAAAAGGCCAGGACGCATGGAATAAAGGCCTTCACTATAATCCGGGGGGAAGGTCGGCCGAGACACGATTTAAGCCGGGCCAGATTCGCGGAGCTGCCGCACGGAGATACAAACCGGTAGGGACAATCACGACCAGGCACGATAAACCGCTCAAAAGATTGAGAAATCGAAAGCGCAAGGAAGGGATGCCGCCCTGGAGAGGCAAGCGGCGGCGGTGGATTAAAATCAAAGATACCGGAGCACCTCAGTATTGCTGGATTCCATACGCAAGGTATCTGTGGCAACAAAAACATGGTCAGGTCCCTGCCGGTTATTTTGTCGTTCACAAAAACGGCGACCAGATGAGTGACGTGATAAGTAATCTGAAAATTGTCGATAGGCGGCAACATCTGGTCCTGCAGATGAAACGGGACCCGGGGCATCTTGTCAGAATGCGAACGGCCTGCGGTAAGGCCGCTAAAAAGAGACATGAGACCAACCGGGGCATAAAACAGATTTACGGTCCGCAGCGAATATTCTTCTTATGTCTCGCTTGCGGGGCCGATTACCAGGGACGAATCCCACCACAGCGTTGCAGTAAATGTGGCAGTGGTGCTTTTGAGAAGATAAGACGCCGGCGGGCAGGATAATTATGGCTGACGAGAACGAAATAGTCACGATCGAGATGGCGGCAAGCGACAGGCTTCGGCTTGACTGTCAGATAAATGACCGCATGGAGAAACTCGACTACGCCCGGTTCGACTATGCCAGTCTTGGATTAGGTTTCGAACTGCCGATGAACTGGCCTGCCGACATGAATTGTCAGCTTACGCTGGCACAGCTGACAGTGATAGCCAATAAACTCAATATGAGGATCGTCATAGACAATCTGAATCTGATACCTCGAAGAGAGGGTAATGATGACGGCAATAGTTGACCAGGATTACGAATTCGAAGAGCGTGCGGCTACTCGAGAATATTATGGCAGGCCGCCGAGGGGCACAGCTAACTCTTTTGCTCGGCAGGAAGTCGAGAGCAGAGAACAGACGGATGAATATCAAAAGTTGACACCGGAAGAAAAAATAAAGGCCCTTCGGGACAGACGCGAACTGGTGGGCCAGAAGTTGAGGGCTGAAACCGACCCGGAGATGAAGGACAAGCTGTTTAGCAAATGGCAGGATTTATTTACGCAGATTATCGAGTTGAGAAAGGAGCTTAAAAATGGCAATGACGGGCGGCTATCCGGCAGAGGCCGATATTGACGACTTTTTGTCTGATCGCGGTATTGGGCTGATTACCGAAAACAATCCTAACTTCATGCTGGAGTACAAAAGGTTTGTTTATGGTTTAGTGCTCGCCGGCGACTGGACAGGCGTTTTAGGCGTTTATTGCCCATCGGTCACGACATTCAATGTCAGGGGCGGCTTATATTTATTCAAAGGCGAGGTCAAGACCTACACACCTGGCTCGGCTGTGAATCCAACCAATAACGATACGACTTATATCTGGCTCGAGCCAGACAATACGATCGGTTCCGACATTGACGGCAACGGCTGGCCGTCGACAGAGCACATCAAATTGGCTGAAATTGACGTAGGCGGCAGTGGTAATATCACTGCTGTTCGCGATCTGCGGGGCCGGACCTTTCTTAACTATCACAGTAAAAAACGAATCGAGGCCCATACCGCTAATGACACGCTCAGTGCAGATGAGTCCGGCAGTATCCATACCAACTTAGGAGCTTCAGGCACCGTCACCCTTACGCTGCCGGCATCGGCGCCGGAGGGTACGGTATTTACCTTTGCGGTCCAGGCCGCCCAGGAGTTGCGGGTCGATCCCGGGGCCGCAACAATTCGAGATGACAGCGGCCTGACGGCTGATAAATACAAGGTAGCGGACGCGATAGGTGAATGTCTGGCGCTTGTTGCCGATTCGAACGGTGACTGGGCTACGATCGCAAAACACGGGACGTGGACAGAGGAAGCATAAAAGTGCAGGGAAGAAATGAAGAACCATCCACTATACAAAAAACTGAAACAGATAGCCCTTGACGGCGATTATACCATCGAGCAGGTTCAGGGCTTGAGGTTTGGTCAGGCAGTAGAGCTGCTTGAGACACGCGATTTCAGTCTTACGTTTCTCAACAATATGAAACGCGGCGTTGTTGACGCTCTTCGTAATCATAACGATACGGCAAACGCTGAACAGTTAAAACAAACGGCCAAAACCTGGCTTGACGCACACTTTCCGGACTGGGAAGCCGAACGTGGCAGAGAAGGCGGCAAACCATACGTAACTATATGGCTGGAGGGTAAACCGCATGCCGATAATCTTTGATTCAAAAGACTCAGTATTCTTTGTCGGTGGTAACGACACAAAAACCGGAACACCTTATGCTGGCGGATGTACGAAGGACTTCTGGGGAGACTTGAAAAGTCCGGATAAGTCTCTGGGCGACGTTATGGGTACTGACGGGGGGACAAAGTCGGATATTACTGCCAGTTTGGGTTGGGCTTGCGATGTTGTTGAAGGTGCTGATTACGGTTCGGGGACTGTGGTTCGTATTACAAAAGTGGCGCAGAGTTTCTTTATAAACTGTTCTGCCGGGTTGGTGGCTAACGTCTCATTTCTGGCCGTTTATGCAGATGATAGATATGAAGTGCTTGGTGTAGACGGAGTTGACGGGGACTGGATTGATATTGATGAGCCCTACACTGCGGTCACTACATGTGCCGCGTGGGTTGGCGGGGCTTTTTCCCTCATAGGATATGCGTCGGATAATACGGATGCAAATTCCACCACTCCGCACAACGTTTATATCCTGACAAACAAAACCGAAACTTTTGCTGCAGCATATTCAATAGATATTGATGCGGGCGGCGGAGATTTGACACTAAACACGTGGAAACGAATAATCGGTATTGACGATGCCGGTGTCGAGCTTGCTGATGGTAGTTGGATGGAGTTTGATGGAAACGGGTACGCGTGTG